>Ga0315322_10001209_pt1 | contig 19849 bp, 10 predicted proteins | sample M110021515metaG_FD_203461 | JGI IMG/M metagenome (GOLD analysis project Ga0315322, IMG submission 203461) | Ammonia-oxidizing marine archaeal communities from Monterey Bay, California, United States - M1 100m 21515 | ecosystem: Environmental > Aquatic > Marine > Intertidal zone | place: USA...
TCTGTAGGCGATGATCGGGACTGTTGACGATTCGTGCGGTAATATTCTGATCAAGGAATACCAGAACGGTGACCAAGATCGCGGGTCCAGCGGCCGCAAATTTCGCCCATGTTGGAACGGCAGACAGATCCACTGTCCAGCCACGCCCATTGGTCGTGCCAAATACATCTGGTGCCGGCAATACATCGAGAGAAACTTCATGGAGCCAAACTGAAAGGATGGTCATGGTTGCGATTGCAATTGCAGGACCGAAATCGGCAATGAATTCTCGGATCCGCGGACGCAGGTAACTGCTGCGTCTGAATCGCGAAAGGGTAATCGCAATGTAGAACGTTCCAAGCGCCAGAAGTAATGACAGGAGTGCCGTGTCATGGTGCATTTTGACGTCTAGGTTTTGAAAAATGTTGACCAGTGACTTGATGGCTTCATAGATGAAAATCACGGAGATCAATGCAGAGAAAATTTCGTCGGTGAAGCGGGTGAAATACCTCATCAAGCAGCTGGCTTCCGTGATCGCCAATATTAAGATGAATGCCGCCGACCAAAGGCCTACCCATGCATAGGCGGAAAGAAATGGTAGATTCAGATCTGAACACAAGCGGTACAGAATTGCGGTAAAGACAAGCAATGGACCGGTGCCGCCAAGGATGATCAGTGGCTGACCAGAGAACAGAGCAAAGATCACTCCACAAAATGCGGACGCCACGATCATTTCAACAGCCCCGATTTGACCTCCGGTTTCTACTGCCATCACACCACCGAAAGTGACTGCAGGGGCAAGGCAAGCAAAGAATAGGAAGAGAGTCGAGCCAATGCATTTGGGATGCATGCCTTCACGGAAATCATTGATGTAATGAGGGAGTCTTCGTGCAACATCTGACTTGATTCCCCGGAACAATCCTCCTGAGTAGGTGAGCCCCTCGCTTATGTCAGAGTGAGTTGGTGCCAGTTCTGGATCAGCCCGTGTTTCAAAGTGCTGTAAAGCTTCCTCAATTTCGCTTACGTTTTTTGCAACACCCACCTCGTAACGAAATTCATCGTCGGACACCAGCCGGGCGATACTAGCCAGAGTGTCCAGATGGGCTGCAGCAGCACCGGGTGGGCCAAGTAAAAAGAAAACGAATCTTGTGGGAATGCCGTCTGGTGCTCCCATGTTGAGTGGGTGGTTGAGTCGAACAAACACCACATCCTGTGTAGTGATGCCTTCCACGTAGACGTGAGGGACGGCTACCCCATGACCAATGGTGGTGGGGGCGAGTCGCTCACGCTTTAGCAGGGCATCGCATACCTTCTCTGATACAGATTCAGCCAGAATGCCGTCCTCAACCATCTTGTTGACGGTAGCTTCAATTGCTGCATCGAGATCAGAAGCGACCAGGTCGAGTATGAAATGACCATTGTGGATGGCGTCTTTGAGTTGTTGCATGGGTCAGTCGAGTGGAGTGAGCGAGAGATGGCTGCGATAGGCAGTTGGTGTTACCTGAAAAATAACTTTGCATGGCAAGGTCGGGATGACCGCCAGTGAATCGAGTCCTAATTCAGATGTTGATCAGGAGTATCGAAGGATCAGTGCGTATACCTTGCCTGGACCAAACCGTGATGTTTGGTAACTACAAGGAGGGCCACAGGATTTGCCCAGCAATTCAACGGCAAGTGTTGGGCCGAAGCGTGCTCAGGATTTCGCTCTCATGCACTGCAGAAAGACTACCATCCTGATCGCAGTATTCGCGATTTCCCGGTGGGCAACGCATTTTCCAGGCAATGGTCGAAATGCCTGGGAATCATGCCGGATGATTAGATCACCAGAGGAGCACGCAGACCGTTGGCCAGGTAGTGACCAGTATGATTTGGCTTCAGAGACTTGTATGCAGCGTTCGGCCCACGTGATTGCCTGCATCCGAATGCATCATTTTGTCTCAAACAGCGGGCTGCATTTGATTTGCAGCGAACCGAGGTGGTAGGCAGACGCTCCGTTTCTTCTTCACTGCTGTTTGTGTCTTCCTGCAGAGGAGCCTCCGTTTCACATGTCTGCAGCGTGAATCCTATCCCCTGAGGAAGAACGGTCGAGGTGAGAGTGCAGATGACAATCGTTGACAGGGACAGCAGTCGTCGCAGTGCGGAGCGACTCACAAGCGATTCCACGCAGAAATAGGTGTCGGCAGGTTGCGCTGTAGCGGAGGAGTGTCGCATGACTACCGATGGGCGAGTTATGGAAATCGGACAACTTCCAATTTGATGTCTGTAATGATTTTCAACTGGTCACAATTTACGAACATGCGAGGCGTGTGTCAAAATTCTTGCCCCTTTCCGTCGTGGCTAGCTCATTTTTAAAAAGAGAAGAGGCTCGGTTCCCGATTCTTAGGAAGCTGCCGCTTTGGATACCAGATGAACAAAAAACTGGGCAATTGCAATGCAGGATGGAATTTTTTGCAATTCATGTCGGGACTTCTGCGTGGCAACGATCCGTGAGAAGCCTCGTTTGAGGCACGTGATTAGTACCATGCAGGAAAATCTGATGAACACAAAAAATAGAGGTTTGTGTCAACGACGAAGTCGACTCCGCATTCAAAGTCTTGAGAAACGACATTTGATGACTGCTGTTCTGGGGGACTTCAACGGCGACGGTTGGAATGACTTGGCAACCGGCGTCCCTCACGAAGCGATTGGAGATGCAAAAGATGCAGAGGCAGTTCTTGTCCAATATGGGACGGGGGTTGGTCTGTTCGGTTCCAGCGAAGTTTGGAATGCCGGTAATGTCAACGGCTTGAACCTAGAGGCTGGCGATCGTTTTGGAGCTGCTTTGACGGTGGGGGATTTTGATGGCAATGGTGTCGATGATTTGGCGATCGGAATTCCTGACCGCGACCTTGCTGGTATTCGTGACAGTGGTGTTGTGGCAGTTGTTTACGGCTATCAACGCAGTGTGATTCAGAATGGTTTGTCACCCTACGATACCCAGTTGTTCATGCAGGGGATTGATGGAATTGCCAACCAACCAGAAATGATGGATCGGTTTGGAAGTGTTCTGGCAGCAGGTGACTTCGATGGTGATGGAAGAGATGACCTTGTGGTTGGGGTGCCAAATGAAAGTTTCGTGATTCGAAAAAATCCCGAATACATCACGATTGAGGATGCAGGAGCAGTACACGTCATCAACGGATCTTCTTCTGGCTTGAGCGCTCAGCAGAGTCAGTTTTGGCATCAGGGCTTGGTCGGTGTCTGGGGGACTCGTGGCCGTTATGATCAATTTGGAGCAGCCTTTGCCGTGGGGAATTTTGACGGGCGTGGGAACGATGATTTGGCAATCGGCGTGCCCGGTGAATCCGAGCTTTTCTTTCTGGACTCAATGGGAGTTTCACAGACGCGGATTGTTGCGAGAGCAGGAGCCACGCAGGTTCTGTATTCGAATGGGGGACGGGGATTGAATCGTTCCAGTAATGAACTGCTGAACCAGTCGGCTACAGCGGGGCCTGAGGGCTTGGGCTCTCTAGAAGATCGTGCTGAGCCCTATGGCTACTTTGGGTCGGCCCTCGCGGCCGCGGATTTTAATTTGGACGGTAGTGATGATCTTGCGATCGGCGTTCCTGGAGAAGACGGACGCAAGGGCGCGGTTCATGTCGTTTTTGCTGAACGCGGTAGGGGAGGTTACGGACTCTCGCTTCACGATGACGTGGTGCTCCGGAAAACAGATGTCGTCACGGACTGTCTCAGACGTTATCGCTGCTCACTTCATGGTGATTTGTTTGGTCATGCATTGGCCAACCGAGTTCCAGCGGCTGGGCAGCCTCCTGAGCCCGTGATCGGTATACCAGGCGATTCGAACCATGTGGCGTACGCTGGAAGTGTTGTCGTCGTGTCAAATATCTGGAGCCATGCCTACTCGGGTGTAGATTTGCAGGCACGTCGATTCCGTGAACAAAGTGGTGGAGAGATAAGGGCAGCTTATGGCAGCTCTTTGGTCGTAGGCCAAATCAATGCTGCCGTCGATGCACGATTACATGGGGACACGGAGATGCAGGATATCATCATCGGTGTTCCTGGTGATTCAGTGCGTGGGCTTGAACGTGCTGGTTTTTTGCGACTGGTGTATGCTGTTCAGCCCGATGCTCTTGGCCTATCGAATCGGCCATTACTCTTAAGTCAGAGGGCTTTTTCAGGGGTGTCGGTCGAAGCTGGTGATCAGTTCGGTGGTGCCATTCCCAATGAGCTACTTGCTAGTTCTGGTAGTGAAGAGGCCGTTTCAGATTTACAGAGTAACTCTGGGGCGAGGAAGACGATCTATCTGGATTTCAACGGACATGCAACCGGCCATTGGCTGCCCCGACGCAGGCATCGTAGCCCCGGGTTCACACTCGACCGTCCCGAATCACGGGAAGACGACGCATACTCACGCATCAATCGGACGGAAGCGGCGATGATTGAGCATGTTTGGGTAACTGTAGCAGAGGATTTTGCAGCATTTGATGTGAATGTCACAACGCGCCGGCCAGAGAACGGAAACTTTGATCGTGTCGCTATTGGAGGTGAACAACCACCATGGCTTGACAGTGCGTTGGGGGGCCATCGTTCATACGATAATGATGTGGCTTGGGTTTGGCCCGAAAGTTTCCGTGCATACAATCCCACGGCATCCAATTTACGCAATCAACAGGATTTTGCTGTACTCGTCGGCAACGTTGCGTCGCACGAACAGGGACATGAACTTGGGTTGGATCACAAGTCTGAGTCAGGCACACGACTGTTGACGACTGGTGAGTCCGTGAACTTTCGGAAGGAGTACAGTGATGGTGATAGTGACTGGAATCCGATTATGGGGGATTGCCTGAATTCCCAATGCACGATCTGGACCCAGCGAAGCCGTCAATTGGATGACCGTACAACGCTAACGAATCCAGAAGCTGCGATTCGTATTGGCGGTGAAGACGAGGTCACTTTCCTGAATCGTGTTCTTGGGTTGCAACCGGATGATCACAATGGGCGTGGCCACGCGGATGACATCCTTGTCCGATAATATTGCTATCAGTACGGGGAATATTGAACATCGCAATGATGTCGACATGTTTGTAATCGATGTGATGCCAAACGCAGTACTGAACGTCGTTGTTGATGTGGCAGAAGTTGCACCCAACCTGGATGTACAGGTTCAAGTTGGCTTGTTATTTCCTGATGGGGTGATTGAATTATCTTCGCCACTCGTCGATTCCATACTGAGGTTGAGAACTTCTGTAGGTGGTGTCCAATTTCCAGGTGAACCCTCGACTGCATTCATTGTTGTTCAGAGCGTCAACCAATTAGCTGGAGACATCGGGACATACACACTACGGTGTCAGCAAGACGCGGTTAGTTACAGTCCACTCGCTACACAAGCTACTGCTACTATTCGTTTGGGGGATCATGAACTCGGCAATCAGCCGAATCGTGGTCATTCGCGAATCTCCCCGTTTCAAGATCTTTCATTGGCCGAAGAGACAAGGGACTATTCACCTTCAAGGTTGGTGAGCAAAGCAGGAGTGTCGGAAGATGCTCTGACGCAGGAAATCAAGGCGTGTGTTGATATGAAAAAAGATAACACCGAAGAGTTGCCGTTCAAGGTTATTGATCAGCTGATGAACGGCGAAATGAATTGGCTGACCGCTGAGTGTGGGTCTGGTTTGGGATGATTGGGAAGAATTGAGTCGCAGTGAGAGAAACTGCTTGGCTTGATGGACTCGCACCGTCAATTGCCTTCGACTTCACTGCCGGTATAGATGACTCGAAGTCCAATGTCGCGTCGTAGGTTCGGAGGTGCAATTCCCGTCTTGTTTGAGCTGCAGTCACTGGGGTACGAGTTCCAGTTGCCGCCGCGAAAAAAGATGGCGTTATTTGTACTTGTGAAAGAGCTAGTGTATTCGTCAGTATTGCCGTGCATATCAAACAGACCCCAAGCATTGCAGCGTTTGCGCCGAATCGTGTGTGTCTGTTTCGTGGAGTTGTCAGAGTGCCATGCATATTCATCGATGAAGTTGGCGTCGTCTCCAAAACTGTATGTGGTGCTCGTGCCAGCTCGACAGGCGTATTCCCATTGAGGCGAGCTTGGTAACCGTATTCCTTCTTTGGAGATCAGGGAGGCAGAGTACTGGTGTTTTCTCGAAGGGTTCGTCAGCTTTGTGATGCTGTAGGAGGGCTTCAGTCCATATTTTGAGCTTAACCAATTGCAGAACATGATTGCTTCGAACCACGTCAAATTTTCTACCGGGCGTTGCGGATTTGATTTCAATGCGGGGTCGGACATGAAAGACCAAAGGTTGATCCCAGGCGTGGGGCCTTCGTAGGAATCATCATCCAGAAATTCCTGAAATAGCTCACTGCTAATTTCACAGTCGCTCATCCAGAAGGGTTGGCTCACATGGGTTGGAACGCGAGAACTAGACTGTTCTTGCCAAAGGTATCCTGGGGAAATACGAACGAACCGTAATCCGAGAGGCGCATGCCACCATTGGTTTTCCCCTTCAGGCTTTGGCGTTTCTTTGACCCCGGTTGGTTCCTCTTGGTCCCACTGGCTCAGGGCCCACCGTGCGGCACTGTGAGTGCCGCTGTCCTGTGAATTCCGATACCAATGCTGAAGTTGTTCTTTCCATGGATGACCCATGGCTAGAGCCGTGGGCTTTACACCCCCAATCGCTAAACAAAAACCGGAGCGGATGTGCGGGGATTTCAAATCCTCCGGATGAATTGCCAGATCAGCAAGGTCGACGCACCAGTCCGGAAAGAGAGAAATAAAGGTGGTGCGCTGCCGGGGTGTCCAAAACGGTTTTTTTAGTACCTTGCATGCAAGTTTGTTGAACTCAATATCTTCATACATGGGTATGAAATCAGGATCGTCTTGAATCGCAGATGAGTCCGGATAATTCAGGACAAGATATGCTTTGCTTAGATGATCGTGGCATGTTTCCCTATTCCACTTTTCGTGATCAACGTAGGAGTAGGCGTCACAGGCTCGGCTGAGTTGCGATGCCAGTCGAGCGGTTTCGAATTGGGTGTTGGGGTCATTCGGGCCTGAGTCCCGAAATTCTCGTAACATCAGTTTGGCCTTGTCGAGAGCTCCAGTCCACGCAGTCACGAGGATTTCTGATCTGCGAAATAGCAGGCTTTGCCCGTCGAGTTTCCTCAGTCTTGCCAAGGTAATTCTCGGTGCCGATTGGAGTTGTGGACTGATGCGTTTGAGGTATGGCGTGTATGCCGAATATTGAGAAAACTTTGATCGCGGTTCTGTGTGTCCATAGGCCTGCGCTTCCAAGACACATTTCAGTGCCAGGAATTCAGGCGTGATCTTGTCTTCATCTTCCGGCAGAGACCTCTCAAGGTAGTTGAGAGCGGCGGTCGGCTTGTCAAGGTAGTTGAAGATGGTCGCCATTCTGAAATGTGCGGATGCCTTTTTGTCTTGATTGGCCGGGTTTTTGTAGTATGCGTTTAGTTCTTCCTGAAGGTGTTTTCGAGTGTTTGGAAGTACGGTGTTTTCTTTTTGGGTGCGTGCTTGGTACGTGAGCATTTCACTCATGAGATCACTGCTGCCAAAGTGCAGGGCGGCAATTGCAAGTCGGGTCTTAATGCCCCATTTCTCCTGGTTGGTAGCTTGCGCCGCATGATCAAGAAGTTTTGGCATGACCTCAGCCTTGCGGTTCTTTATCGCAGTGAGAATGTTTTCCATTTCTTGTGGTTGCGTTGCCTCGTTAGTCAAGCCTGCCATTAGCGTTTCCAATTCGACACGCCCGTACTTTGCAAGTCCGTAAGCCAGACTCAGTTTCTGTTGTTGTTTCGCATTCTTGTGGCGACTTCTCAGTTCCTGCACGACCAATTCCCGAGGCAGTTGATCTAGGTTCCGCAGTGCAAATGGAACGGCATTGCCGCTCGCGCCTTGTAAACTGTCAACGGAGACTCGGGTGTTCTCGCGTTTTATCCGTTCCAGCAGTTGCTGGCTGCCAATGAGCAACGTCAGGAATAGAACGGCAATGACTGACCAATTTCTTCCTAGCACGATGTTGGTGCGATGGACTAGTTCCTGCTGTGGTGCTGTTCGTGTCTTAGCGGATGTGAGGGAGTGAATCTGGATCCATTCGGTGGTTGACGGCAGGTTTCGGTTTTCCCTCGTTTCCTGCCACTGTTTAGTGCGCTCTGCTAATTTGAGCTCGGCTCTTCCGCGACGGCTTTCCACCTGTTTGCGATTCAGCCAATCGTGAAGCGAGTGCACCAGATAGTCGTGGGTCAATTGATAGTATTGTCCTTCGGGTGCGGTGGATTCATTCCATGAGTGATCCTCATCACGGGCACCTTCTGGATCCGTTGGTGTGATTAATCTCGCTTCACTGTCAAGAATTCGGATCAGAGTTTCGAAGTCTTGCGGTCGATTTGTATAACCCGACGCAGTAAGCAACTCGCGTCTGGATTTCATCTCACCTTTGATGTCGATTCCTGTCGTTGGTAGTAGTGACTTGAGTACGGCTCGGCAGGCTTTCTGGTGAAATCGATGCTCGGGTGATGCTGATGTTGTGCTGAAGGTTTCTTCAAGGAACGTCACGCCGACCCCCTGTGTGCCACCGAGCAGATCAAGCGTTTCCAGATTCCATGGTTTCGACTTCATCATTTCTGCATACAACGCGAGCCGCACACAGATCACCTTGCCGTTGTCAGCCAATTCATCTACAGATTGTTCGATGAAGCTTTGTTGTTCTGACGTAATTTCATTTAGATTCTGAGGTAACCGATCAAAGGCCTTTCCGAATGCAGACAGAACTCTTCTCGCATGGGTGCGATCGAATAGATCCACCATCGCAACGTTTTTGCCGTCGATCAGCGGAACTTCGAGTTCACGCATGAAGCGGCTGACTGCCAGCCAGAAATCATCACGGATCAGTAATAGGCATTGCACACGCGAGCCGTCGCACTGCCGCAGAGCTTGGGTAAGTTCACTACTGCTGTCTTCTTTGGTTGTATGCAACCACTGTTCGAACTGATCGATAACGATCAGAAGTTTGGTGTCGGAACTGAATAAACGCCCGCGTCGCAGGAACGCAATTGAATTGGGAAGATCCAGAGAGGGATCCAGTTCCGGGCACTGTTTGCGAAGGTTGCGAAGTAGGCGTTCTTCGGTTTCGTCTGGCGTTGCTTCGATGTGGACCGTGGTAATCCTGCTGGATAGTCGTGGCAGTAGGCCCGCTTTAAGTAGCGAGGACTTACCACACCCGGATGGTCCATAGATCAATCCCGTTGTAAACGTCTGTTCGGGGTCCAGTTCTTCTATTTTCTGTTTCCAGAATCGCAGGTTATCAGGCAAGCCGCGGCGATCACGCGGCCCGGGCAAAAGATCGAGAAAGAAGTCTGCATCGTGCACGTTAAATGCACGTAGCCCTTTGGGGACGACGTTGACTGGTCTTGCATCATCAGTGTGATTTTGAAGCGTGGAGGCGGATCCTGTTTGACTCTCCAACACGTGAGATCGAGTGTTCGATGAACGCTGACCTTCTGGTTCGGCAAGAAACTGGCGGAGCTCTGTCGCCAATTCAAATGCAGCGGTGTAGCGATCGCTTGCTCTGCGTGAGATCGCTTTCATGCAAATGCGCTCCAACTCAGTTGGAACCGTTTCGTCGATCTGCTTCAACGGTTTCGCATCCAACGCCGCTATCTTTTTCAGCAGGGACGAGCGAGAGTCTGCCGTGAATGTGCGTTTTCCCGTCAATAGCTCATAGAGTACAGTCCCGAGACTGTAGATGTCGCTGCGACCGTCAACGCGGTGTCCCTCACCACGGGCTTGTTCAGGTGACATGTAAGCGGGGCTGCCAACATACTGTGGTCCCTCACCAGCATCATCTTCGTTTAGAGCAAGGCCAAAGTCCACAAGGAAGGCGTGACCGCTAGCGCTGACAATGATGTTACCCGGTTTGACATCGCGATGGACGATGCCCTGTTTGTGGGCATAGTGCAAGGCGTCGGCGATCGAGATAATGATTTGGGTTGATTCCTCGACGGAAAACCTGCCCTGCTTCAGCTTTGCTGAGAGATCTTGCCCTTCAATGTATTTGGAAACAATGTAACAAGGAGTCTCGTCACACTCACCAACATCGTAAACAGGAACGATGTGACCATGCTCGAGATTCGCAACCGTCCGTGCTTCAGTTACATAAGCTTGAATGTCCTTGGGATGCTTCATCAGATTGGCGTGTGGAACCTTGATCGCAACATGGCGTTCAAGTTGTCCGTCATACGCTTTGTAGACGAGACCGTAGGATCCTTTGCCCAGAACAGACTCTAAGCGATAGCGTCCAATGTGCTTGAGGATTTTGAAGTCAGTTTCGGCAATACTTGTGTTGTGCGTCTCATCAAAGCTCGGAATGATCGTACGAGCTGCTAAGTCAGTAAATCGTGGTTTTGAATTCTCGCGTGGTTGGTCGTCCTCGTTGGCTGCGTTTTGCTCCAGCAGTTGCTGTACGTACAACGATGCTGCATTACCTACAGTGTGGTAATCATCTGCTTGAATGGTGTGGTTGGCCTTGGTGCGTAACTCAATATCAATTTCAAGCAGCATGTGGAGCAGTGGTTCACGCAACGTGTCGTCGATGAGGTCCATGAATGATGTGAAATTCGGTCGACGGTTGGCACCCCATTGGCTCTCGAACTTATCGCAAATGATGTCAATTTGACGCTGCGCAGAGTAGGATAGAGTAGGCATGCGTGGTTTGTTGGATTGAGAAGATTTCCATTGCGAACACACTCATGATATCACCAATTGCTCGTTCGTTGGATTTGTTGACCCAGCGCTACACTGCTAATTCATGATGCTTCTGAAAGAGTCTTGTGCGATGAATTTGGCAACACCCCGTCAGGTGAGGGGCAGATGGATAGATCAATGGAAAATGTCAGCCCTCATGGGCCGACATTTTGCGTGCTCCATTATTTTAAGTGCCGCCTGAGTCACTATTTCTTGTAGCTACCCATGTCGATTTTGGGACCGACGACCCGGGGAGAGCCGGTGATGTCATAAGTCACTGGGCAGAGAGTAGCGTTACCAGTGTCAATGCATGGCGAAAGCGGTGCCGGTCGGCCACTAGGAAGCAAAATTGGGGCGGATGCAATCACTGCGGAACCGGGCCAAGGAATACCTCCCCATCCATCGACGCATGAGTGGCTGCTGTAAGTGGGAGGCTGATTGAGTTGCTGAAGCAATGTTGGGGTGTGCGGCGAACTGTTGCTTTAGATAATGGAATTCGCGACATGGCAACGTGTGATTCCCATGAAACTAATCGAACGCCAAACGCCACCCGTATTTACTCCTTGGTTTTTGAACACGGTGGTGTTGATCAGATTCAGCGTTCTGAGTCCAGGAATGTTTTTGAAGGCGATTGCACCACCTTGGCCGGCCCGATTTAAATTCAGCACATTGTTGATCAGCGTAGCATTCGTGTTGGACAAGCTCAGGGCATCGCCATTGAGTGCAGCCTGTTTTCGACGACACTGTGGGCCAGAATGAATCGTTCCCACTGTCGGCAGAAGCGAACACGGTAATTCCTAAGGCTGACGTTTCAGAACCCAGCAACCAGCAGCCCAAGGCTGAAGAGAATCCCTCGATTGTGGATGAGCCCAAAAATTTGGATGCCTTCAGTCAAGAACTCAAGAGAGCCATGAAGTCGGGTGAAATGACCGAAGAGGCCGCGCGCAAAGCTTGGGAGGATGCTAACTCAGGATCGAAGCGTGCAGCCGGCAAAGAAGATGAAAATGAAGGAAAAAGAAATTGGATAGAAAAACACCTCCTGTTCTTTCTTTCCGCGGTCTATGGCAGCCTCTTTGTCGTGATCGTGACTATTGTTTTGATTTGCTATCGAGGTGTGAAGCGTCGCGAAAGAGCTCGCGTAGAGGCTATGGAGACAACGACCACTGAATTGGGATTGAAGTTTGAGCCCGAGGGGGATGAGTCGCTGATGAGTGACGTGGGCTCTCTTCCGCTGTTTAATCAGGGACGCCGAAAAAAACTCTTTAACTTGATTGTCGCTGATACGCCTGACTTACAGGTTCATGTTTTTGATTATCAGTTCATCACCGGCCACGGGAAAAGTCAAAAAACGCATCGGACCACTGTCGTGAGTGTGCGTTCTGGTACGCTTGCCGTGCCGGAGTTGCAGGTTCGTCCCCGAAGAGCTCTTGTAGATGGAATCAAAGCGATGTTTGGCCGTGGTGGAATTGAACTGGACCAGTATCCTGCATTCGCCAAGAAGTTCGTGTTGGAATCTGATCAGCCACAGCAAGCTCGCGAGTTTCTAGATGCGAAGATGGTGACAGCCTGTGAACGGAATGACGGATGCTCGCTTGAATGTCAGTCCGGTGTATTGCTGCATTTTCGGGCCAATCAACGAGTGGATGCTGATGCGCAGTCAATTCGTCGTTTCATTGGCGAAGGATTTGAACTATTTCAAGAGGTGAGCGAACGTTTGGATCGTAATGCGTGACTGGCAAGCGGGTGGTGATACGTTATGTGTTGCGTTGCCGAACCGCGGTTGCATTGTTGAAGCGGTTTTCAGCGCGCAGGTCTGATTCGGATTGGCAGGCTCAGGATTGATCGGGTGCCGACTCCTTTGCCCCACGCAACTTCAGTGGCTGGAACTGCCAGTTCGATTTTTGGGAACCGAGTGAATATCTGTTGCAACGCCGTACTTGCTTCGGCCTTTGCGAGTCGCAGTCCAAGGCAGGTGTGGATGCCACTTCCAAAAGCAAGGTGCTGGTTTGGACTGCGGTTGATATCGAACGTTTCAGGATGCTCGAACTGCATGGGGTCAGCATTGGCGGCGGCCAGAAAAGGCATCACCGTGTCACCACGTCGAAGGTGGATTCCATGGAACTCCATGTCGGTTGCCACATAGCGAGGTTCTGTGGTTTGCACGGTGGAGTTGTAGCGAAGCAGTTCGTCAATCGCGGTGCCGGATCTCGACCAGTCTTGAACGAGTTGTTCTTTTTGTGTTGGATGTTTAAGCAGAGTCAGGATTCCTGCAGTGATAAGATGCACTGTCGTTTCATGTCCGGCCAGAAGAAGCAAAAATGCGGTCGCAAGCAACTCTTCTTCAGTCAGTTGGTTGCCGTGCTGCTCTGCACTGACCAGATCGCTGATCATTCCTTCACTAGTCTGATTCTTGCTATGTTCAAACTGTTCACGAAAGTAGTGGCTGATTTTCCATATCGCAGGAAAGGCACGAAACAGGTCAACTGAATTTTTGATGTTTGTGAAGCGAACACCCCAACGAAGGATTCTGTGTCTATCCTGTTCGGGTAAGCCCAGCAATTCGCAAATGACGGCAAGGGGGAAAGGGCGGGAGAAGTACTTGATTAGGTCAACCTGCCCATCGTTTTCTATGGCCTGTCGTTCCAACGTGTTGAGTTGTGTAGTCGCGAGGTGCGAAATTTTGGTTTGCATGCTCTGGATGCTTTGCCCGAGAAAAGCAGTCTCCACAATCTTGCGTAGACGCCGGTGGTCCGGTTCGTCCTTGCCGAGCATGTTGCTTGTGATAGCCCTCAGTGTGCTTGGCATCCACCAGCGGAAGCCAGCCATCCCGCGACGACCCGCGTTGCGGGGGTTCGTAACAAAAATCTCTTTGCTTCGGAGTACTTCCGAGGTACTTGCGTACGTTGTGGTGACCCACACATTGCCTACGAACGGCATTTTAGTACGAACAATAGGGCTCACTTGTCTCATCGCCCGAAGCGTTGGGAATGGATCTCGCTTGAATCCGGCAGAAGTTAGGTCGAACGGATGGTTTTGCACATCAGTGCCTTGTATAGGTCGTGTGCCAAGTCATGAGTCCGCCGACCCAAAGGTATCGGCTACTCATCCAAGAGTGACGACTGTAGTAAGTTGCCATCTTTTATGCGTTCCTGGGTGATAAGCTCCAGATTCCGAGCCGAATCTGGTTTTTCAATTCAGATGAATCCAGCAGCACATCTTCCCCCAGCATGGTGTCGTAGAGAATCACTTTCCCACGTTGCAGTTCTCTCACGCGGAAGACGCGTGGCGGTTCAAATCCGCATGCAAAGTAGAATTTGTTTTTTTCGAGTCGGGGGACGAGTCGCGAAACGTTATCCGAGCCTCTCTTGACGATTAACTTTTCGCCATAACGGTAGTTGGCCATGTAGCTTCCCAGTAGATTCGCATCCGGCAGTGGGTCTGTTTCTTTGGTGCGCGTTTCCACTGCTTCTGATTGGGGTGGCTTGTTCGGGGAAGCGTCTGGTGGTTCTGGATTCGGTTCATCCTTCACTTTTGGGTTAGTGTCGGTGGCATCCGAGCTTGTCTCATCTGTGTTCACTCTTCCTTCGCTGGACACTGCGTGTTCCATCGCGCAGACAAGATCCTGAAAAGACTTGCTGGCCGGTCCAACCAGTTGCTGCATTTTAGTCTGAGCATTCTTGACTTCATTGAGTTTTTGAATGGATAGCTGCTGCCTGCCCTGCCGTGCTGACGACACTACCTGGTTCACTTGGGCACTCCAGCGTCCAGCGATGCCGTTGAATTGGGTTTCGATCTGACGGATGCGATCAAGCGCAGACCGAATTCGCCCGAGTTCATACTCTTTTTGTGCCTCGGCAATATCAGAACCGAATGAGCTGACTCCCTTTAAACCCTCAATCACGACTCCATTGGGCAGGCCACTGACTGATCCTCCCGCCAAGCTGTTGGTGCGTTGGACTGTGATGATGATGTTCGAAAAGAGAGCCGGTTCAACAGAAATCATTTGTTCACAAGAACGGGAAATCAAGGATTTGGATCGGGAATTCACCAACATCTCGACAGTTTGTTTCTGACTGTCAGAGTTGCAGAGGGTATCGCAATTTTAATGCAACTACGCCGTCGGTTCACTATCTAAAATCAAGCTTGGAATTGATCAGAAATCACACTCGATACCGCGATAAGAATACCCGCCATCGACTCGGAGCACGCTGCCAGTCATGTAGCTGGAAGCGCGGGATGCGAGCAGGAGTAATGCTCCAGTCAATTCCTCAGGGTCAGCAGCCCGACCCATCGGAATCGTCCTGCGCCAGTGTTCGCCTTCGGGGCCGTCAAGGATTTCTTTTACCATCGGCGTGGCCAGCCAACCCGGAGCAAGACAGTTGACGCGGATGTTTTTCTTGACCAGTTCCATTGCCATGTTTCGCGTTAAGTGTTCTACACCTGCTTTTGAGGTTGCGTAGTGAATTCGTTTCAGCTGAGCTCTTCCGCCTAGTGATGAAGAAATGTTGACAATTCGACCGTGGATGGATTTTGTGATCATGTAAGCGGCAATGCAGGTTGACATTTGCCAAGTGGCTTTCAAGTTGATCTTCATGACGGCGTCCCACTCATCTGCCGCGATGTTGAACATGTAATCATTGGAACCGAGGATTCCCGCGCAGTTAACGAGACCATCAATTCGCTGGTATTGCGAATCAACATCCTGCACGAGTGTTTCAATGGATTGCGAGTTGGTGATGTCACACACCTTGGCGGTTGCCGAAAACCCCTGACTGGTCAACTCATCAGAAAGTTCAGTAAGTCCATTTTCGTTGATGTCGACCAGCACTACGTTGGCGTTTGCAGCGGCAAGGATCCGAGCAAGTTCGCAGCCCAGTCCACCAGCCGCGCCAGTTACGATCACGACTTCATTGTTCATCGAGAATAGTTCAAGGGCTGCCATGGGGTTTCCAGCGGAGATGGTTGTCATTGTTGTTTCAGCTGTGATTGCATGTTTTAAGCCATCTCAGTGTTCATTGCAGCATCCAAATTGTTCCTTGTAGCAGCAAAAGTATCGTTGGTTCCGGGTTGGGGTAATTTGAGGTAACGGCTAGGCCGTCAGTTCACAGACGCGGGCCTCCGTTGGCTTGGTGTTGATGGCCATTTCTGTTCCTGCAGCCACGACGATGCCATGCTAGAATACCTGCCGCATTTCTGACCTGCCGCAATGCGTGTTGTTAGCAGGCTGTCGTGCGACGTTTGTTGATGACCATGTAGTTTTTGTTCATTAGATCGATTACGCTCGCTTTGCAAGTAAAAGGCATATCATGAAGCCGTCCCTGAAGAATCGTTTGAGGGTTCGGCGTCGTGCGGCTTTGCTGGAAAAATTGGAAAGCAGGCGATTGCTGGCTGCAGTGTCACCACCCGCCTTTTTGCAATGGTTTGACAGTTCGTTCGATACCGTCGAGCAGCGAACACCAGATGTGTTTCAGGCAGGCTATGGTGCGGTCTGGTTGCCGCCTCCGGGACGAGCTGATTCTGGTGACCAATCAGTCGGTTACGATGCTTATGATCGGTTCGATCTGGGGTCACCTGATCATGAGACTTTGTATGGGACCGAGACGGGCCTGAAGTCGGTTGCCACTGCATTTGAACGTGCGGGGGTCTCGTTGCAGATCGATGCGATCTTGAATCATTCGGGTTTCTCAGATCAGGGAACCGTGGGTTTCGTGGATTCAGGTGGCTATCCAGGGCTCGCCATTACACTTTTGGATGCGATCGATGGAGATTTCCATTCCGCCTTTGAGTCGGGGGACCTCAATGGCAGGCTGTCCGGGTTAGTGGACATCGATCACACAACCAATCACCAGTTCATTCGTCATCCGGTCGACCCAACAGATGCCAGTAATATTCCCCCGGGTAGCACCGCTGACCTGAGTGGGCGTTTGGCTAACGTGCCGACGTCAGACAATGCGCGTTTCTACCCAGACCGGGATGGTGACGTGATGTTTCTTTTTGATCCGGTAACCAACGAGTCGAATATCCCCGTCTATTCATTCGACGCTGATTGTTCGTCCTGCGGGGACGCAACGGCTGAAAATGCGATGGGTTACCTGATGCGATACATGCAGTGGATGGTGCAGGACGTTGGCGTGGACGGATTTCGAATTGACGCAGCCCAGCACTTTGAAGGTTTTGTGATGGATTATCTGGATCGGGCTTTGTACCGATCCAATCCACGTCCTTTGCTGGATGGATCGACGGATCATGTCTTCAGTTACAGTGAAGTGTTTACCGGTGATAAAAATACGTTGTTGTCGTATGTCAAAAAAAATATCGATCCGGCTGATCCCGGACGAATTGGAGGGAATCGGGATTCTCTTGATTTCTCAACCTTCTTTGCGATGCGTGACAACCTGAGCAGCATGGGGACATCGAACGCGTGGCAGAATATTCGCGATTCCATGTTGGATGTGCATGATGATGGTTTGCATAATGGATCTGCTGGTGTGCTATTTGTTCGAAGCCATGATGAATTCGGACCTGCATCGCTCGACAATTTGGGGCACGCGTTTGCCTTGATGCATCCGGGCAATGCCGTCGTTTACATGAACGGCAAGGAGTTCGGTGATGGTCGCGACTTTCCAAAGCCCGGACGCGGTGATGCCCTCGGGGGTGTGTATGGTGATACGATCAGCAATCTTGTCGCCATCCGGAATTCGCATGGTCGAGGAGACATGCTTGAGCGATGGATCAACAATGACGGCATTTATGTTTTTGAACGCGATGGTTCTGCAGTGGTTGGTTTATCTAATCGCGGTGATTCGGGATTTGACGAGCGTACAGTGAATGTGAATTTTGCCCCGGGGACTCATCTGATTGAGTTGACTGGCAATGCCTCCGATCCAGCCATTGACCCGAATGATGATATTCAGCAGGTATTGACGGTATCCCAGGGCGGTACGATCACCATGCGTATTCCACGCAACTTGAATGCGAATGGTGAATTTCATGGCAAGGGATATGTCATTTATGGTTTGCCGGCGCCGCAGGCAGCTTCCGGGCTGGAACTTACTGGTGTTGATTCTGTATTGCCTGGCGCGGTCCCCTCAGCCACTGACTATGAGAATGGTAGGACCCGCTTGAGTGATCTGCTGGTGGTCACTGGTGATTCACTGCAGGTCAAATTGCAGACAGAAGAAGTCAACCTGCTGGGGTTGTCTTCGTTGCGTGATGTGTTTGCTGACGGTGACAATGCGTTGTTGCGACTGGATGGTGGAATCGATGTGAACGGAAATGGAGCCGTGGACTTTGTCACACCGGGATTGGTCAGCTATGGCTTCGAACAGTTTGTTGACAAATCCAGTCCGCGTGTTGGCCCTGGTGGGCTAGGTGAGGCCGGTGGAGATGGTGAGTTTCTGCAAACGATTGATACAAGTCTGCTGACGGAAGGAACCCACTTTCTTGAGGTTCGTGCGTTTCGACATCGGACTGATGGTGGGCCCGCAATTTTTAGTGAATTCAAGGAGTCGATCTATGTCGATCGCTTACCACCGGAGTCTGAGATTCTGAGCTTCGAACCTTATCAGACCGGAATCAATGAAAACCGAGATTTGGTGGTGCGGTCGGTTGATCAAACCGCTGATAACGCCCACGTTTTCCTGAATCTGCCTGCCGGCCTCACTGATGTCGAGGTCTTGCAAATGGTCGCTGGAGAGAATCAAGCTCGCAAAAGAGATCGTGATCAGTTCATTTATGGTTTCTTGAATGTTCCGCATGGAAACAACGTTGCAACGATCGTTTCCTATGAATCCACCGGGAACGTGAACGTTCAGCGTATGCCAGGACTGTTCACATCGACGATCATTGGTGCAGGACTGGGAGACCTTGATTTTGATGGCGATGTCGATCTGAATGATACGCAGGAATTCGAAACGGTCTTTATGAGTGAAAATTTGCTCTTTAACCCGGCCGCTGATTTCAATGCTGACGGCCAAATTGATTACGCGGACCTTGATTTGTTTTCAATCCAGCAAGCGAGTGCCGGTGCTGATCAAGCGATTCTTGATGCGATAGAAGCAACGCGGGCGTTAAAGTTCGGAGCTGTGGCAGATTCGTATTCTCTCAGTGAAGACGAGACGTACACTCAGGCAGCACCTGGGGTTCTTACCAATGACCGGGATCCCGGCCCGGGGGCCAACTTTGCGATCAGTACACCCGGTAGCATCTCTTCGGATGAGGGAGTCACTGTCACGCTCGCTGCAGATGGTTCCTTTAGCTACCCCAGCGCAGGCGTGTTTGGGTCCTTGACTGCGCAACAGATAGGAACAGATTTCTTCACCTATTCTGTGACCGATGGCCTGACTCATGCGTCGCAGGCGACGGTTACCATGACCGTTCAGGGGATCAATGATCCTCCGACACTTGCAGCAATTAGCGATATCACCTTGGATGAAGATGCTGCTGAGCAAGTGGTTGGCTTGACACAAATCGGGGCTGGAGCCGGTGAATCACAGGAATTGTTGGTCAGTGCAGTAAGTGATTCACCAGGTTTGATCCCACAGCCTGAGATTCAGTACACAAGCCCCAATGCAACGGGTAGTTTGAAGTTCACGCCAGTCGCCAATGAGAGTGGAATAGCTGAAATTGTTGTAACGGTGGCAGATGGCGGTCTCGATGGTGATCTGAGCACTCACGGTGATAACGCCACTCTCAATCGCACAATCTTTGTTGCAGTCAACGCGGTAAACGATCTTCCGACGCTTAATGTGGTGAGTGTTTGGAACATGGATGAGGATGCGGACGAACAGGTGATTGGCCTATCCGGTGCGAGTGCTGGTGGTGGTGAAGTTCAACCGTTGCGGATCACGGCGACGAGTGACAATCCGGGTTTGATTCCTGATCCTACTGTGATTTACACCGACGGTGCTTCCACCGGAACGCTCCAGTTGACACCGGTTGCAGATCAGAGTGGTACGGCGGAAGTCGTGGTGACGATCGAGGATGGCGGTCTCGATGGTGATCTGAGCACTCACGGTGATAACGCCACTCTCAATCGCACAATCTTTGTTGCAGTCAACGCGGTAAACGATCTTCCGACGCTTAATGTGGTGAGTGTTTGGAACATGG
>Ga0315322_10001212_pt1 | contig 19815 bp, 17 predicted proteins | sample M110021515metaG_FD_203461 | JGI IMG/M metagenome (GOLD analysis project Ga0315322, IMG submission 203461) | Ammonia-oxidizing marine archaeal communities from Monterey Bay, California, United States - M1 100m 21515 | ecosystem: Environmental > Aquatic > Marine > Intertidal zone | place: USA...
GAAACCAGGCGGCAAAGGTCTATATGACCAGGGGTTTTTTGAGGAAGTCAAGATTTCACGACCATAACGGCTCTATGGAAAAAATGAAAATTGAATTGATTTTTTTTTTTATAATAATATAATATAAACAATATAATGGCTGGCTTCGCAACGAAAACTTTCACCAAACACGATGACTATATGACCCCCAAGTCTGCTTGGATTAATATACGCAACTATATTCCAAAGGACAAAGTTATATGGGAGGCTTTCTATGGTAATGGACAGTCTGGTACTTTCCTCAAAGAATTAGGTTATAATACTATTCATAAAAATATTGATTTCTTTGAAAATAATCTTGGAGAGATTGTTGTTAGTAATCCTCCCTTTACTAAAATTAAAGATATTATGTTTAGACTTATTAATCTTAATAAACCATTTATTATGATTATGCCCGTGAGCAAGATGTCTACCCAATACTTTCGCAAAATAATGGAAACAACCCAAGAAAAAATACAGATTATTATCCCAAGAAAAAGGATTAACTTTGATAAAATGGTCGATGGTAAAATTATCCCAAGTCCAGGAGCTAATTTTGATTGCTATTACTATTGTTTTCGTATGAACTTTGCTAATGATATTAACTTTCTTGGAGACGATGAATGTATTGAAATGACCAAAGAATATAAAGAAGCCAAGAAGCAAGCCAAGAAAAATCAAGAAATTAGAGCCAACAAAAAATGAAAATTGAAAGCTTTATTCATAATATAATATCCACTATATAACTTTCTTGACTTAAGTATACACAGACTTATAAATATGCCCAAATCAAACACCCGAACTCTCTTTTATGACGCCAGCTTTGACTGGACTTGCGGTTGTGGTAAGGTTTTAACTAATAAAAATTCCAGAGGTATTAATATGATGAAAAAACTTCATTTTAGAGCCAATCCAGACTGCAAAAATAAAGCAAGTGAAGATGAATTAAGAAGAAAAATACACGGAGCTGGTGCTACTACTGTTAAAGGGTCTTATGACCAAGCTGTTGCTCAAGATACTTTGCTTACTGTTGGAAAAATAGAAATTAAAGAACCAGATGCTATTATAAATTTAACTGTTGAACATAAAGAAAACAATTAAAATTCTCTCCAAATAATATTTTATAAAACTATTTTATTTTAAAATTATTATCCTTCCTTCCCGTTCCATATACGGATACTAACATATTCTCTATAGCCTTACTTTTTTTATCAAGTTTATCAAAACATTTATTACTGCAAAACCCCAAATATGCTTTTACATAATGTTCCATTTTTTTACTATCCTTATGATATGGCAATTCTTCATAAGTCTGATTACAACTTCTACATTTAATATAGTTCATGTTATATTAAATGGAGAGAAAAATATATTATCTTTCCTTTGTTCCTTCATCTTCTGTTTTTGGAGTTTCATATCCTCTCTTTGTTTCACCACGACCAGGTTCTTGGTCTACAGTTTCTTGAGCATCTCTATCACCTCTTTGTCTTGCTAATCTTTCATCTACATAACTCATTTCCCTCACATCTGGTCTTGAATAATTTCTTTCTGTGCTATTAAATGTTCCCATTTCTGGATTACTTTCTATTTGCATTATTGTTGATTGACCAAGTGGTTCTGGATTTAATACTCTTCCTTGAGGGTCTGCTAAATTTATTGTTCCACTCGACATCATATTAGCCATTACTTGAGAAACTATATCTAAATCATTTAACCTCGCTTGCTCCGCCAAGTCTTCCTCCTCTGCAGTCATTTTCATCTCCTGCTCATTATCTATACTATCAAAATAATTTACATATACTGATGCTATTCTTTCTAATGCTGTTGAATTCACACCCGTCATATTAAAATTCGCAAAGTTTTGAGGACTTTCCTCACCTTGAATTAATCGCTCACCTGTTCTTGGATTTATATTTATATTATTTAATAAATCTACTAATCTATCAAATCCTTCTTGATTTCCAGCACCAGCAATAAATCTTTCTAAACCTCTTATACCTCCAAATTCCCTTAATCTTGATGTTAAATATCCTTGGACTTGCTGTGCTAAATTATATAATGACGCATTATTTGGTTGAATTATTTCTCCATAATTTGTCGCAGGCATTACCATTCCTGTTGCAGTATCTACTTGTAATTCTACTGGAAAATCTGCTATTAATCTTTGTATTACTGTTCCCATTATTGTATATTGATTTTTTGCTTCAGGTGATAAATTCTGATTCGCATCTATTTGTGCAAACATCTGTTCTAATGCTGCCGCTTGCCTTTCTCCTTCCACTATATTTAATGTCGCACCAGCGTGTTCTTGTGCTTGACCTACTAATGCTTCTTGTATTCCTATTATATTTCCTCCACCTCCTCCTCTTCCTCCTCTTCCTCCTCTTCCTCCTCCACCTATTCCTGCTCCAAGACCTCCTCCACCTCTACTTGTATTGCTCTCTGTATTCTCTACTATTTGTTCTAATAATCTATCCGTTCTATTAGGAGGTTGCTCTTGGTCAAGTGGGTTGCCTAATGCATCTGTTTGCGGAGGCAATATTGTAACATCTCTTTGAATTTTATATATTATTGTTGAATTACTCGAACATTTTTGTAATCTTCCCGTTATTGGGTCTCGCAAAGCTGTATTCACTAAAGACAACATTCTATCTTGGTTTGCTGTATGAGTATATGATGACCCATATCCATATATAAAACTACTCGCTTGATAATTTTTCATTAAATAAAATAATACATTTTGCTGCGTCCTACCACTCCTATAATTTGTTTGGCATATATCACTTTCTATTAATAAAAATGGTGATGTTGATAATATTGGAGGTGCTGTCGCTGTTAATGCTTGATTTACTAATTGTAAAGATACACTCTCATCATTTAAAAATCCATTACTATACATAGGAATTCCATTCACTCCTGATGCGTCTGGTGCTGCACTATAAAATGTATTCAAAGCGGGGTCTATACTATTATCTACTGCATTACATAATATTAATGGTTTTGTTCCTCTTGCTATTTTATCTGGTCTTGTTTGATTATATGTTGATGGATTAAATCTATTTTCTTGCTTACCATAAGCTGGTAATAATTCTCTATGTGATTGAAAACCTAATCTTGAAAATAAAGAATTCTCCCAATTATCCTCATCTGCTTCCACACAATCTTTTATTATTTTATCTCTATTTATTTTTGTTTGACCCCAATATGATATTTCATTATTACCTTCCGCATTTTCTCCTGATGCTCTATTATTCCAATAACTGGAGAGATTTATATTATTTGGTGGCTCATAATTTTCTGGACATAACCATATTTTATATACTCCTATTCCTGATATTTCTGCTCTCACTCCCGTATTTCTACTTGGTTCTGTTTTCGCATTTGCTTGGAAATCATCTATTCTATTATTACGACTAAAAACCGCATCTTCACATGCTGTATTTATTATACCTGCCTTTGTCCCCGTTGTTGATGATGGATTAATTGTTGAACTTGAATATGGTATTGATTTTTGATTTAAAATATTATCTTCTTGTAATTGTGTAAATTGTACCCGTCCTCTTTCACCATCATATTGAAATGTTGGCTGTGTTGCTCCCGTCCAAACATAATTTACTTTATTTTGTTCTAAACCAAGATTTACTGGAACTGGAGAACCTGATGTTGTTGTTGGAAATTTATAAACATATAACTTTGCTGCTGAATATTGTGCATAACTATTATTCTGATTCCCAGTATATTGACCATTCATAAATGCTCCAGGCTCACCTAAACCTTGGCACTGGAATACTCCTGGAATTATTGCCGTTACAAAAGGAGGACTTGATACATCACTTACTATACCTGTTCCTGTTGTTAAAACCCAAGTATTCGTTGCTGATAATAAAGGATTTTTATATAATCCCGTAAATCTACCTCCTGCTGGAGTTGATGATGCTGTCCAAGCTGGGTCATCTGCTGATATTAAATTAAATCCTGTTACTGCACCTGCCGTTAATAAACTACTTTGTTCCCATATTAATGTTGATGATTGACCCCATTCAAAATTATCAATAAATTCTAATTTTAATCTATAACTTCCTGCTACATCAGGATTTTCATAAGCTGGATTTGCTGGGAAATTTGTTGTAAAATCCCATTCCGTCTTTGGAATACTACCTATTCCTGTTGTCTGTGTATAAGCATTCGCATCTGCCAAAGGTGCTTGATAAGCATTATCTGTTTCTACTCCTAATGTTTCTTGTGTTCCTATTTCTACCCATTCACCTGCTGTTACTACTACTGTTGATAAAGGTTCTCCTCTTTTTACTTGGTCATTATTTACTGGACATATTGCGTGATTATCATAAAAACTATTCGATATTCCTATACTATTTCCCCAACACATACTACCAAAATTTATTGTTGATAATTTTGATTTATCAGGAGTATAATCTGTTCCAACCATTATTGCACAAAATGTCTTTGTTATACCTCCACCAAGATACATTGTATACGGATAAAAACCTAAATCAAGACCCTCCATAAATGTTGTATCTACTTTGAAATCTGGGTCAGGAGGATTATTTGCTGCTTCAAAACCTGTATCATGAGGGTCAATTATTAGTGGTGGGGCTAAATTTATTATTTTATTACCCTGGAAATTTTTTGCTAATTTTAAAAAATCTTTTTGAAATCTACTTTTCATTTTTAATCTTCCAAGTTCTTTTAACATTCTAAATTTCTCTTCCTCATCAAGATTTGAACGAGCTGATATACCAGCAAATATTTCACTTGTTGTTGTTGGACATATTAATGTTCTACTCACATCATATACTTGTGGTCTATAATCTGCTGTTGCTTGACCTCCCGCTGGGACTGGTAATACTAACGGTTGAGGTAATCCAAGTGATGTACCATAAACTGGGTCTGTTGAAAGCATCGCATTTGTATCAGGTTGATTTAACCAATCATAAATAAAAGGTCTATTTTGTTGATATTTTCCTTGTGGAACGCTACTTGGGTCTTGCGTCCAATTAGGTGGTGGATTATATGGGTGATTTGGTTCTGTTAAAGGAGGAGGAAAAGATGTACTACCATTTTGTGTCCTTAATTGGGCTGTTGTTCTATCATCAGTCATACCTATATCACCGTCAAATATCCAATTACCCACATCTTTCCTTTGATTTTTATAACCTACTGGAGGATTATTATTTTTATTATAATATGTTTCATAATTTCTCATAGCCTTCGCAAACTCTGCCCAATTTTTCTCTCCATCATCTGAATTTGGAAAAGGAATATTTGTATATAATAATTGGTTCTCATGTAATTTATTACATATTAATGATAGTGGTTTTTCTGTTGGATATTTATTTAATGGTGCAATATATTCATTTACTCCTTGAGGAAATGTAAAATCTAATACTTCATATTCTAATTTATTATTTAAAATTATTGTTTTTCCTACTTGCCGTGGTATTGCTCCATCTGCTCCTGTCCAATTCACTTGGTCACAACTATCTACTGGTAAATTTGCCCATCTATCACCTAATTGATATTTATATAAATTTGATGTCGCCATATTTCCATATATTGGATTTCCCCAACCTTGGAAATTTACTTCCGCTAATTCATCTGTTATTGTATCTGTTGTTGATACACTTGTTGTATATGTTGCTGGAACTGGTGGCGTATAAAGGTCAGGTTGCGGGGTTACTAAATCTGGTTGTGGCGTGTAAAAACCAGGAACTGCTGGAATTAATGGAGTATTCACTTGACGAGCTACTAATATATCCCAACCTGGCTCTGTTGCACTTCCATCACTTTTAAAATAAAATCTCACATAACGAGCATCTATTTCATACCAAGTATTTATCCAACCACTATTATTATTTCCTTTACTATCCGTTCCTGATGACGATGGAAATATCCAACCATCTCCTTGATTTCCTCCATTTCCCCAACTATTTCCCCATATTGTTCCAGGACTTTGTGATGATGATTGATATAAATATTGTGATAATGTTGAATCAGAATTTGATAAATTTCCAGAAGATGTTGATAATCCTGCTACTGTATTACTACAAGTTATACCTAATCTATCGTACATAGAATAACTTGAATGTTCAAATTCAAAAGAACGAGGATTTATTAATATTTTATTTCCCGCACCAGCATCATAAGTTATATGACGCGAATGAGATGTCGAATAATCACTACCAAGTCCTCCATCATCTGTAAATAATCTTGCCCCATTATTTAATACTAATGGTATTACATTATTTGCTACATCAAAATCACTTACCAAAGCATTAAAACCGTCTGCTGTCGTATTATAATTTATTGTTGTTGCTGGTATTTCTGGAACTGGTGGCGTATAAAGGTCTGGTTGTGGTGTTACTAAATCAGGCTGTGGCGTATAAAATCCAGGCACTTCTGGCACAAAAACCAAAGATGATACTGTTTCTGTTGCCGTTGTCTGATTTTGACTACTTGTTTCTATCTCTCTCAAGTATGTCGTTTCTTTTATATTATCTAATTGTGCTTGACTTGGTTTTACTGTATTGTCTTCACCTCGTGGTATTCCACCATACTGTTTACCATAAGATTGAGCCAAGTAATCTCTTCCAGATGTAAAATTTGCTGGTTGCACTTTCACACAACCCCCATTTTTTATAGGTATTATATCCGTTATTTCATTACGATATTGAGCATTTACTGGTTGTTTCATCAATATATTTTGTTGTTGTCCTGCTGTTATTTCCGTCACAAATCTATCATAAAAACCCACTCTATTATAATATGGTACTACATTACTTGCTGGCTTTCTATCATCTGGATTTTCTATTGAATTTAATAATATTTTATTCGTTTGCTGTTGTGTTGTTCCTATTCCTGTTAATGTTTCTCTTAATCTTTCATTTATAATTGCTGTTACACTATTAACATCTTGAAGTAATTCTTGGAGAGAAATATATATAAATGCCGTCATCGGTTCTGCTAATGGCATCTTTTCATTATTCATACCTCTTCGCCCACTACCAAAGTGGTCATTTCTCATAAAGATATATGGGTCATTATTACATTCTTTTACTATATTCGCATTTCTATATCCAAATTGTGCTGTTGGTTCAAGTTCCCCATAATCACCCGCATCTGCTGTAAAACTTGCTGGCTCAAATACTGTACTTGGAAATAAATTTAAATCTTGACTTTGTCCCGTCTGTGGTTTTCTTGTATTTCTTGAATATAAAAACATAGCATTATCTCCTCTCATATAACCATTACCCGCAAATTTACCTGCTACTGGTGATATACTTGCTAAATCTAAATTATCATAATTCATTAATCCCTCTTGACTTGAACCTGGTTTTATATCGAATAAAGGCTTTCTATAAAAATCACCATCTAAATATGTCCCTCCCACATATACTGCACAATCCCCGCATTCACAATCTATTTGACGACCATAAGCTGTATTTGTTATATCTAATTCTAATTCTAATACTCTCACATTAAAAGCAGGTGTTCCTAATCCTGCTGTTCCAAATATTCTTACTATTGTTCCTATCCAATCTACTTGTAAATCTGCTTCATCAGGTTCTGTATTATTATTAATATATATATGATTTCCTACATAAAAATTATTTTGATATAAATCTCCTGTTCTTCCTTTTATTACTCCATTATCATAATCTGTAAATAAATTATTTGAGGCATCAGGTAAAGGTGTCGTTTGACCAGACATTTCACTTGGTTGAATACGAACTCTTGATATTCTTCCAGGGTCACCTTGAGCAAATACTACACCAGGAGCCAACCAAGTATAAACACCTACTGGATTTTCTATTTGATATTGATATATTCCATAACAATATTTTTGTGGCACTGGAGCATTCACACCTGATATATCTATTCTTGAATTAAAAAAAGGTAAAGCTGGAGTATTCCAATATCCATCATATAATGGAAAAACATAACCATATCCCATATTTACCTCTCGATAATTTCTTACTTGATTTGTTACAGTATTTTGAGGTATTCTTGGATTTAAATTATATGGTGATACAAGATTTGTAAATCCACTCCCTGTTGTTCCTCCATTTCCATTTATTCCTCCATTTGGGTGAATCAGAGGTAATCCAACACTATATGTATTATTATTATTCATATAAAAAAATACTTCAAGCATTACTTTCGTATCACAATATTTCTTTGTTTCTCCATTCACAACCACATCTTGACCGCTAAATTCTATAGTCGGTGCAGATGTTCCAGAACCTCGTATATTAGCACACACCATTTCCACGCTAATTTTGTCGCCTCGCTTAATAACAAAGTCTGTTTCATTAGCCCATGACCCATTAGTATCATCATCGTCATCGATATTTATTGCACTATTTTCTCTTGAACATTCTATTAAATATGTTTCTGTCCCTTGGAAAGTCGCCATTTAGTATAATAAGATATTATAAAATTACACTAAATATTTACTGACCACTCATAAAGATATTACCAGATTTTATCATCATCATTCTCTCAACCTCTGCCCAAATAAGAACTCTGATTTGACCAACATCTGTGGGAACTCTGGTTCTATTAAGAGTTACAATTACAGGCTGGCGACCAATTTGTGTACCATTGCCAACATAATTCATACCAGCATCTTTGGAAAGATTTACACCAAGATAATTAAGGGCAAAATTTAGTTCTGTGTTTGGAACTCCATGGAAGAACTGTCCAGCATCAAAGGCAGTTTGATTAGCATCAAGAGCATAAGCACCTGCTCCTGTTGTCTGTCCATCAGCAGAGTATAGACCTCTATTTACTTTAATAGGAACATCTTCAACTTGGGACATTTCATTATATAATTTTGATGTTGTATTCAAAGGTGAAGGAAAGATATTCTCATTATTAATACTAACCTGTAAAGTCGTCCCAACATTACTTGCTTTTGATAAATAATTACCTAAAATTCTATTAGCAGGAGTAGTAGGAGCAGCTCCAAAATTAGGAGGAGGAGGAGTAGCAATTAAAAGATTACGAACAATCTGGTGGTCAAGACCAAGAAGAACTGATAAAGGCTGCGATGCATTTGTTCCTGCTGGAACTGCCTGGGCAGGCAGAGTAGAAATAACGTTTACGTAATCAGTCATTACAAGACTTACACCTTTTTCAAGCTCCTGTTGAATGCGGAGCATAGGACTTGGAACACCAACCTGGTCTTCATAATAAATTAAATCTGTTGATAATTTACATGATGATTGAAGAATATTATTACCAGTAGTAAAAGGAGTTGCTCCGCCTCCCGCTGCAGTATTACCAGCAACACATCTATTGCCTGCTAAATCAGCAGAGAAATGAAAGACAAACCTAACACGCTCTTTGAGTGCGAACAAAGGTAGTGGAATTTGGGAAAGTACTGGAAAAATTTCTTTGAGTTTGATAGTCCAAAAAGGCGTTGTTCTATCGCTTGCTGTAGTGCGGAAATGGTCTAATTTATTACATTCTGTTGCTGAAGTTTCAACTAAACCAAGAACACCTTGAGTTGCTCTCGTAGATGCTTGGGGAAATGTATTTAAAGCATTAAGAGCTAATTTACCCCAAGCATTTGCTCCTGTTGCTCCCTGAACCGCTTTCATACCACTAAAAGCACCAAGATAAACATTATGAGTTTGGTCACGAATATCTTGGTCAACCAAGCAATTCTTCATCTGCATAAGATGAGGACAATTCTCAACAGCATTAATCAGAGTTGTACCAAAAAACATTTCAACTCTGTCTAAACAACCAAGAACACCAGCCATTAAAGGAAGGTCATTTCTCTGATTTACATTCGTTTGACTTGTAGTAAGCTGGAGCTGTAAAGCCACATCATCACTTAAAATACCTTCTTGGGGTAGTTCAAAGACTGCCTGACTTTGACTAAAAGAACGGGGTTCAATTAATCGAGTTTCAACTCTTTGTGATTGACTTTCTGCCGCCGATATACCAACCATTTGTGCTAAATCGCTTTTTACCATTTATATAATACTAAAATAAAATAAATTTTAATATTATTTTTAAAATATGCTATTTTTTTTACTAATTTACAATACTTACAAGACCCCTATCATCATAGTTAATAACTGAACGATAAAGGAAGAAAGTATATGAAGACATAGGAGAAGCCCCGTCAAGTTTGGATATAATCCTGGTTGAATATGACTGGTTCTTAAAGTTTGCAGTATTACCCACTCCAAGCATATCACCAACTCTAATACCAATACCATAAACATTCTGAAATCCATTCTCTGTAGTATTAATATCCAAAGCTGTAACCGCATTATGCTGCTCATCACCATTAGCTGTAGCCAAGTTTTCACTATTCTGTCCTGCCAACTGGTCTGTTGCTTTACTGGTTCTTGGTCTTATAGCCATAGAATAATAATATTGACGCTGGGCATCATAAGAAGAACCAGCATATTCATCACCAACAGCAGGATTACGAACTATTACCTCGTTCTCATCGAGCTGGAACTGTAATGGATACAAAACCCCCCCACGCATGAAGCTTGTCTTTGTAATTGGTGCTAAAAGGTCATAAGCACCAGTTGCGGGATTTTTATTAAGCAAAGGTGTTGTTTTCATACTATCTTGACCATAATTAGCAATATGAGGTGTAGGTAAGAAATTAGTAAAGGTAGACACAACTGCGGATAAAGCAGGATTAATCTGCGAGGTCTGGTCATTATTATTAATTACAGAATAAAAAGAACTAAATCCACTAAAGGGATAAGAACTAATGTTTGGCAATGCTCCACCCTTTGGCATCGCATATTCTCCCATAAGACTAACATTAGTAATTTCATAATAACTATTAGGAGTAGTTGCAGTGCCTCCAAACAAAGCTTGAATACTTGACTGGAGAGAAAATTTAAGATTTAATCCACCAATACCATTATTCATAGATAAAGGAATATCAGCACCTTGAAGAAATATACCAGCCATGATAGGCATAGCAACAGACATCTTACGATTTAAATAACGACCCTGGACTTGTTCATTAGAACTTACACCAAATTCATTAGAAAGATATGTTGTATATTCATTCCAACCCGAACCACTTGGTAAAAGACTTGCTAAAAGACGCCCATAATGACGAATTGTTTCAAGATTTTGGTTCATAGCATTATTAATTTCTAATTGTTGAAATAAAGATGCAACTCCCACACGAGAATTAAGGCGAACTTCACGCTCACCCGTACCATCTTGGTTATTATTATTAGGAAGATTTCCAGCACTATCTTTCAATACAACATCAAAACAAAGTTTTAAATTCTTGGAACGGACATAATACTCCTGGGGAGCTATGCTAAAGGTAATGATTGGATTACCCTGGCGATATGAATAAACAGAATTCCCAGATGTTTGATTGTCTGGGGCTATTTCAAATTTACGGACTGCAGAGATATTCGACATTTATATTTACTATATAAAATAATTTTTGGAGAGAATTATTAATTTTTAAATTTTATCTTGTATTAATTAATATCTAAATCATAATATTCTGTTACTAAATAATGAAACCATTCATAATCAAGTTCTGTATATTGCTCTTGGTCAAGAGCCTCATCATTTAATTCTATTGTTCCTGAACAGTTTTCCATTAACATAGATGTTGTTATTGGTCTTATTTTTGCAGCTTTAAATGCTTTACAAGATGGCGTTTCTTGATATAAAAAAAGCTTATTGACTATATCCTGTGGTAAATTCTTCCATATTTTATTATTCATATATATATTATATCATAAATATTTTTGCTTGACGCCTAAATTTTACACCCGCTTTATTTATTTTTTTTGTTTTTAACATTTTCCAATAATCACCTTTACATTCACATATTTGAAATCCAAATTTACTATAAAATTTTATTGCTGCTTCATTAGATTTTAATACTTTTAATTCCACACTTTCCCACCCTTTTCTTTTTATTTTTTTTAAGAATAAATTCATAAGTAAAGTACCTATTCCCTGTCTGCGTTTGGACACACAGATTTTCTCAATCTTCCAGCGTTTAGGATTTCTTTGTCCCTGCCACCAGCTAAAGTAAAATCCTTGGTCACTATTCATAAATATTGTTCTTCTTGTAATTTCTTTTTTTAAACCACCAGCCAGAAATCTAAAATAACCAGGGGGGAAGATGTCGGGGTATGCTTTGAATAAATTCTGCATTTCCTTGACCTTTGCTTTGATTTGTTCGGGAGTTCTGTTCATTATATAGTTAAAAGTCAAGATATTTTTGTGTTGTAATACCAAAGTCTTTGTTCATGGAAAAAAAAATCAATTTTCTTTCTGCTCTCAAAATCAGTACACTTTTTTATTCCTATTTATAGCTTAAGAATGCCTTCAAAACCCAAGTTATGACGACAAATGCCGTCTTGACTTTTGCTTGCCTTTATATCCTTTTTCTCTTGCCTTTGGTTTATAACCTTTGTGATAATGACCTTGACTTTAAAAAAAATTTATTATATCTTGGCTTGGTTTTTCAGTTGGCTAAATTACTATCAATAATTTTCCAAATGGCTTTTTCACTCCAATTCTTTTTACCAAAACCTGAAAGATTATCACATTTTACATATTCTAATATAAATTCCTTTGTTAAAATTTCTGATAATTCCACATATCCTTTCAAATCTTGTGGAACTAATTTATTATCTTCTATGGTATAAGTGTGTCCTTTGGATTTCCAAGTCCATAACTTTGTCCATTTTAATAAGTTCATAAAATAGGTTTCGTTGCTTTGTTTTGAGGTCATATTCTTAAAAGTCAAGATGTTTGTAATGGTGGATATTATATTATAAAAAAAGTTTTCAATTTTCAGATATTAGTATCTTGACTTTCAAAATATATCTTGGCTTGGTTTTTATGACTTGGTTACTTGACTTTTTTAAATATTAATAAATATTGATGTACCTTACAAGAATATCCAAACTTCTTGGCGTTATATCCCATTCTCAAATAATTATATATTTTTTTTTGATTTACAATTACCTTATCCCAAGTTTCAAAGCCAAGACTTTTCATAATTCTCTCCGTTTCAAAACTCAAATTATAAAATTTATGCTTCTTCCTCCAATCCCCAACCATTATACAATATGTTGCACCTATCATCGCTTTCTCTGCCGCTCTCTCAAATATTTTTTTATAAAATATTAAAAATTCTTCCCAACTTTTTAGACTCGATAATCCTCCTCCTTCATATTTTTCCAAGTTCCAATATGGCGGACACGTTATTAATCCATCATGATATGGTATTTCTTTTTCTAAACTATCGCCTAAATGATTTTCTACATTAAATTTCTCTTTGGCATATTTTATTGCTGCTGGACTTTTATCAATTCCGTAATAATTTCGTGATGCGTCTACACAACATTTATGTCTTTCTCCCCAACCCGCAAAGGGGTCATATATAAGAAATGTATCTCTACAATAGAATTCTGCACATAATGTACCTATTTCTGTTTGAAATGGAGAGAATTCTGTTCTACTACTTTGTGTCACCCCGTTCTTTTTTTGACTACCTCTCATTTTATATTTTGGCTTCGCACAATCTATTACGCTTACTGGGTATATGCTATATGGTTTTTTGCTCATTTATATCACTTTAGATTTTAATATTATTGATTATTATTTATTATATAATTAATTATCAATATAATATTTTTCAATCAGAAAACCTTTACCATAATAAATTTAAGGCAAACCAAGCTCTTGACCGTTTTCCATCTTTGCTCATAGGGTCATTTTTATGTCTTGACCTATATGCTTTTCGTCGTTTATCAGCATATTCCTTACCCTTTGTTCTTATAAAAGTTCCGTAATCCCCATATCCTAATGCACCCACATCAGCTAATTTTACTTCTTGAACCTTACCGTCTTTTTTGATTTTTTTAAAGATTGCGATTTTTTTTCCTTTATTTTTTGAAGGTCGCACAATATATCCGTATTTTCTGGCTTGACTTCTTGTATGAGAGGTGATTTTATACATTCCTTTTTTACTTTATGGAGAGAAATTTTATCTAATCTTTCCTTTGCTAAATTAAAATGTTTTTCATTTAATTCTATTCCTATAAAATTTCTATTTAATTTATTACAAGCTACTCCACAACTACCACTTCCCATCGTCATATCTAAACAAGTATCTCCCTCATTACTAAAATATTTTAATATAAATTCTAATAAGAATTGAGGCTTTTCTGTTATATTTTTTATTATTTTTCCTTTCCTTACACTATATTCTTCAATTACATTTATTGGTAATATTGGCTCATATACTGCTTTTTTTGCGTGATACATATTTTTTTTTCCTATTATCAAAGGTGTATTATTTAACTCATGATTCAGAACATTCGTTGGCAATGTTGGTTCGTAAGATATTCTTGGTATTTTTATTTTTTTATTTTTATGTACAATATTTAATCCCGCTGATGTATTATTTGTTACTACATTTAAAGGCAAACTTGGCTCATATACATTCCTTATGCTTTTTTCATAATGAAATTGCATTCCTTCACCCTTTTCTACCTTTTTATTATTACACTTTCTTGACCCTTTTATATGATGATATTTCGCATAATTATATATTGGTTGATGTTTATAAAATATAAATACATATTCTGTTGCTTTTCCAAGTCTTTTCCGTGATAATAAAGGTGTTGTTGTTCTCTTTTTATTCCATACTATCTCATATCTAAAATACTTGGGACAACTATTTATTAATTTTACTCCAAATTTCATATCTCCAAATAAAAAAACAGGACAATTCTTTTTTCCTATTCTCCAAATTTCTCTCCACATTTTTTCTAAATCTATTTCATTATCCCAAGATAAATGTTTAAATCTGCCATAAGGTAAATCTGCTATGACTATATCTATACTATTATCACTTAAGTCTTTCATTTTTTCCAGACAATCTCCCTGATATAACGATTTCATTTACATTAGCTTTAGATTTTAATAATTCCTTATGGTTCTCAAATCTATCATATAAAAAATATGCGAAATTTGTCGGGTCAAGTGAGGTGTCGTGTTCTCTTTCCCACGATTTTATTATTTTTATATCAAACATATCTGGTACTATCTTATATTTTTTTATATTTTTTTTTATTTCATATATTTTTATAGTTTCCATTTTATTATTTGGAGAGAAAAATATATAAAATTATCTTTAAAATTCAACAGCAACACTATTTGGTGTAATAACACAGGTTCTAATATGATATAACCAAGTTCCTACAAGTTTATTAATAACATTCTCGTCCGCTGCACTACCATATTCTACATTTAATCTGATTTCATTCTCATTAGCATTAAAAGAATGACCATCTTTAGCCAACTGTCTTGGAATACAGAAATTTCTCGCATTTTCACATAAATTACGGGGAACAATATTTAATCTACTAATTGCCTTTTCTGTTTCATGGAGATGAATTGCGTCCCAAGATAATCTCTGGGCTGCTTCCTCATTTGCTGTCGCTACAAGTCTTGTGCTGACTCGACGATTTGGAGTTAGACGATTAGCAATATTCCAAATATAACTTTGGCAGGCATCTCCTACAGGACGGAAAGTATCCTCATATAATCTTGCTACACTTCGCATAGGCTGCGACACAATTGAGCAAGCTCGTCTTTCATTTGACGGAATTAACAGCTCACTACGGGGAATTCCTGCCTGGAGATTTTGACGATATAAATTATATGAAGGATAATCAATACGAATACCACCTCCACTACTTACTTGTCGCATAAGACCATTCATAGTTTCACCTGATGCTTGGACTACAGAACAAACAAATTCTACATTTTTCATTTCAAAATTAGCCTTTAAAGAATTAGCATCTACATATACTCTACCATTAGCAGCAATACCTGCTGCTCCTACATTTGCAGCACCACCCGCACAAGTATAAGTTGGACGACCAGCTACAGAGGCAACATTAGTAATAGTTCCCAAGAAAAGAGGAGGGTCAGGGGCAATCTGTTCAACATATAAATCTTGACCAACAGAATAAGCAATATTACTAAAGTCAGCGAGAGCAGCCTGGATTGTGGCGGGTGGAACAGCATCAACTCCCGATGTATTTACAGAAAAACCAGCTATTGCTGGATTTGCAGCCGCTCCTGCCGTCGCAACCGCCGCTCCAAATGCCTCTGGGAGTTCTGCCCCCGCAGTTGGAAGACCTCTAATTTGTCGAATACCCGTATATGTTGCCGCTGTGCTTGAATATCCTATTTGAGTTAAAGCTCTTAAAGCTGCTTCTTTCTTTTGCAGCTGAATACGAATGCGAATACCATTTAAGGCTATTACAGGCAGTAATTTTGCTCCCTGTCCAAGAAGACCACTCATATAAAGGGGAACAACACATTCAACCTCTTTAAAAGTTGTACCATCAACTGGGTCAAAAGTAAAATATTGACTTTTCAAAGCACGACTTTGAACAGGCGAAACCCCCTCCATCAAAGTTCTCATATTCTCTAAACCTTGGGTCTTGGAATAATGGTAATACATAGCAGTCCATGTGCTTACATCTTCAAGTTGCTCTAATAATTGGGAATTAGCACCATCATATATGGATATGGTTGAAATTACAGATGAACCACCCGCCATAGGGTCAGGCTGTGCGATGCAATTAGTTTCAGTTGCGTCATCTTTTACTTTAAGTAAAAATTTAAGATATGACCCTTGACTGGCGTTTAAAAGAGGCACTTCTTCTGGACTAACAAAGATTTCAATAATATCCTGTTCGGTGTATACACTGTTTCTATCAGTTAAAATAGATTTGGACAAAGTTGGAACACTCATTTTATAATATACTAATATAAAAAATATTTATTTCTATTTTTAAAATAAATATTTAGTTAAGCAAGTATAGGAGCGGCTACTCTTCCTCCTAAATCTAATGTTGGTTGGCTTATTGTTGGTAATGGTTTATCTCTTAAAGCACTTTCTGTTGCTTCTGTCTGAAAACTTTCTACAGCTCCATATACTCCTGCTCCTACACTACCTAATTCTGTTGCTGCTCCAAGTCCTTCTAATAATGCTCCTAATGGGGCAAATACACCAGATGCCAAAAGCCCTGCTCCTATACCTTCTTCTGCTGCTCCCGCTATTTCTCCACCCGTTGATGCAGCAGCACTATCTAAAACATCACCTAATCCTGATGCGGCACTTTTCTCTTCTGTTGCTGCTTGGCTCGCTGCACTACTTAATTCATCATCAAATTCTCCTGCTCCAGGTGCTTTTGATGTCGGTCTTGGTGGTGGTCTTTCTTCTGTATCTAATTCATTATATCCTTGGTCTGGTTGTTTACGTAAAGGAAAGTCCCTACCCGATTTACCCATATTTCCTATTCCCATTCTATCGTTTTCAAAGCCACTATCCAAACCTCTCTGTGTGGAAAATCTGGGTTCTTCATGTGAAAATAAACTTGGCTCTCCCGTTCCAAGTGGCTCACTTGGTCTTGGTAATCCATATTCATCTAAATCATCAAAACCTTCAAAGCTCTCTTCTGCTGGTGCTTGTGTTTTTGTTTCTCCTGAACCTACAGAACCTCCATAACTAAAATCTCCACCTTTACCATATTTTGTATCAAAATAATTAGGGTCATCTGTTTCAGTCATTTCTATATCATTCTTTGCTCTCATAGCATTCTCCTTTACTCTTGCTATTGGATTAAATTCCATTTTTTGCTCCCCGCCAAAGGCAGATGTTGTCCTTAAATTATCAAGTCTTTGTGAAAGTTCATCTGTTTTTGATAATACTTGAGATTTGATATTTCCCGCTGCTCCTTCTATCTGCCCCCTCGCTTTATCAAGAGCTGCCTTTGCTCCTCCCTGTGATATAAAATTATATAAATCTCCAGCTCGTCCTGCTATACCTTTAACTCCTTCTACCGCTACTGGTAATTCTAAACCAAGTTTAGCAACTTCTGAATATTTCTCAAATTCTCCTTGAAGACCAGCTAAAGCATTATTTCGTTGCATAATATTATTATCCCGTAATAATGCTAAATTATCACCATAGGATTTCACATTATTTTGTATCGCACTTTCAAATCCAGTAATACTCATTTATATTCTTGTAACATAAAAAAAAATTAATAAACTTGAGTATGAAAATTTAAATATGCTTCAGGTGGCGTACTATCAAGACGAAAATATATCCAACTATACATATCTCCCTGTGCATGAGCCATTATCTCATCAAATTTACCACCAAATGTATCATTTAAATCATATTTTAAAGCATCAAGTTCCTTTGTATTCTTTATCATTCCACTCACTATCATACCTGTTGAATTTGCCCTAATAATTGGTGCTAAATCTAAATATTTTTGTGTTGAATATAAATACATACATGGGTCACCTTTCCTTACATAATGCCTGAACCTACTCGCCAAGCGAATTACTGCACCCGTTGTCTTGCTTCTACTATCAAATTCTCCATAACAATCATCTACTATTAACGCATAACTTGTATCATTTTCTTCTACCTTTTTTTTATTTTGTTGCATACCAATTAAATCCGTTATTATTTTATTATCATAAGCATCATAACAAGTATCTCTATATTTCTTTGCTGTAAAGCGACTTGTCGAGTCATTCCATACTGTGGGGGATATTACCGTTACAGATGAAAACATATCTTCATCTCCTTCTCTACTGCCATAAAAATTTGGATTATGCAAAAAATTATTCCACAAAGTTCCCTTTCCCATGCGAACTCCTCCTACCAAGCTAATTAGCTGACCTTTATATACATTTGGTATATTTGGGTGTAATTCCCTCTTGTTGCTTTCATCTTCATTATCTTCTGCTACTACGGGCAAGATTGTTAAATCGTTATTCATTTATATATAATCAATATTTTTATTTTATATTTTTCTCTCCATAATATAAAATGAATGATTATGAAAATAATGTTTTAACTGATTTTAAAGTTTTTTGTCCTACTGATGTTATTCAAAAGTATAAACACAAACATACTAATGATAAGAATTGGACAAGATTTTATTATTATAAAGATAAAAAAAGACATCAAGTTGGTAATGAAAATATTGAATTTGATTATGAGGTTTCTTCTACTCTTGCTTATAATAAAAATGTATTTTATAAAATGACCACTATGTCTAATCAAGATGGTTTTTTTGATTATTATTTTAAATTAAAAAATAACTTGCCTAAAATAGTTGTTAAAAAATCTAATAGAAAAAATCAAAGTAATAGAACTAAAAATATTAAAGAGGTTGGTACTAATCCTACATTACCTCCTATTTGTCCAGAAAGTGGAAAGTTTATATGCCATTTTAAATGATTTTATTCTGAATCACTATCCTCATCTTCCCATTCATCTGGGTGCGGAAGATGTCCATCTTTTCTTGGAACAGGATTAGGTTCTTTTTCATCGAGCATACCCCCATTAAACTCCATCATATTTAATTTCCATTCATATAATTCTGCAATCTTTTTTTTATATCTCAAAATTTCTGATTCCCAATAATTTTCAGTTTCTTTTAATTCGTGCTTTACTCTTCCTAACTCGCTCAAGAGCAAGTCTATCTTGGCGTCAGGGTGCTTTCCAAAGATGCTGGGGTCTTTGTAATCATTTCCGTTAGTGAAGTTAGACATTTTATTATTTATGTTGGATTAATATAATATTATTTTTCAAATCAATTAAAAAAATAATATTCAATTTTCACACGGATAGTCTTGACTTTTTTACAGAACCCCTGGTCTTATAGTTGTCTTCGTCTTGCTATATTCCATAATTCCATC
>Ga0315322_10001213_pt1 | contig 19807 bp, 16 predicted proteins | sample M110021515metaG_FD_203461 | JGI IMG/M metagenome (GOLD analysis project Ga0315322, IMG submission 203461) | Ammonia-oxidizing marine archaeal communities from Monterey Bay, California, United States - M1 100m 21515 | ecosystem: Environmental > Aquatic > Marine > Intertidal zone | place: USA...
AGGCTGGCAAGCATCGACCCACCGATCAAGAGGCAAATCGTACCCAACAAGCGAAGGAGAAGAGGGAAATTCAATGCGCAAACATTTCATGACTGAGGGCAGAACCAAGGACGCAAGCTTAACCACTGTCCTACGAGCTTCGTACCACCACTTGGAAATAGAATTCGATTCGGCATGCTTTGATAGATAAACATCATCAAAATCAACGTAACTGGCACTCGGTTTGCACAGTACTCCCTGCGGTAATCTTGACCTCTGTTCCCCATGGAGGCCTTGTTTACCTTTCTGCGGAGCGGCACTGGAGGCGGTGCCGCTCCGCTACTTACGATCATGGTCGATGATCATTCGCTCATCTCGACGGCATTTTCAGTGCCCTGACCGTAGAGTCTCGCCAAATGGCTGCGGATGGCGTTCATGTGCCAATGCCTTTGTCCCGAAAAACTCGGGATTTGGGAAGCAGGTTGGCAAGGGTGTATGATTCTGCCGCGCCGGCGTGATGCAAATTGCGACATTGGGTAGTGGTCAGATTTGGGAGGATTTTGTTTTGTGTGGACGTTTTACGCTGCGAGCCCCCGTCATTGATTTGGGGCAGCTTTTCTTTGCGAGCATGGATCGGGCGAACATGGATCGGGGCATTGAATTTGAAGTTGGACCGGCCCGGTTTAACATCGCGCCAACACAAAATATTTTATGTGTCCATCATGATGCGGAGGCGGACCGCTTAAGGGCAGCTAATTATCGGTGGGGTCTGATACCCGCTTGGGCAAAGGATATCGCCATCGGCGCGAGAATGATCAATGCCCGCAGCGAAACGCTTGAGTCCAAGCCAAGCTTCAAGCATGCATTGGCGAATCGACGTTGCGTGATCCCAATGGACGGATATTACGAATGGACCAAGGCGGCTGGTGGACAGAGCAAGCAACCATTTCTGATCGAGCCTGCGGATGGGCAAGTGAAGTTCATGGCTGGCTTGTGGGAAGAAAACCAGCAGCTGGATGACGAGGGGGCGATCCGTTCGTGTACCATCATTACAACGCCTGCCAATTCTACGACTGCTCACGTTCATCAGCGGATGCCCGCCTTCATTCGTGAATGTGATTGTTCTACGTGGCTTGACCCCCAGCACCATGACGTTTCCAAGTTGAAGATGCTGCTGCGGCCTGCACAACAGGATCTTTTGAAATTGATGGCCGTTTCACGTTACGTGAATAGTCCACGTAACGAGGACGAGAAATGCGTACTGCCGCTTGATGATGATCCTGCTGAGAGACAGCAATTCATCCGATTCGACTAAAGCGGCCATGAGAATCGTGGCAAGGAACAAAATTGGTGCTGCACGATACGCAGCGAATCCTGGGTACAAACTTTAGGTGAACTGATGATTAAATTGAAAATTTGATGATTAAGTTGCCTTCGGAAGTTCACTAAAGCACTTATTTGCCTCGGCCCCACCATGTGTCCTGCTTTGCCTCACCTGCTTGCGCTACGCAGGTGGTATCACTTGTGCGCGGTACTGCCGCGTTCCTGCAATTTCTGACGCAACACTTCTGATTTAGCAGGAAAATCAACGATAGGTAGAACGATAACGAAGTTGTGTTTCGCGTCTGTATACGGATGGTGTTTCGGGATGAGCAGAATTGCTTTTAGCCTCACGTTAGTTTTCTGCCTGATCGGAACCAGCAAAGTCTGGGGTCAGAGCACGATTTCCAATAGCCCGTTCGAACTTTCAACGGGGCAAGGCTTGTGGGGTGCATTGCTGCCAGCCTATTCGTTGGGGGAAGATGCGGGTGGTGCTCCTGCACTGAGCGACAGCATGGACGCTCTTGGATACCACGGTGACTTGAAGATGGTGAGACGCTTCCTCGGGACTCGAACAAGCTTTGAGGGCCGTGCTTTCTATGCAACTGCTGAATCGACAGCGAATGGTGGCGACAGCAATCTGAGCTTCCTCAACCCGTCTGATGGTTCCAGCATTGGGATTCCGCCAGGAGCAACCCGGCTTAGAAGCGATGTTGATAATTACGGCTTTGACCTTTCACTGCGAGATACATGGATCACCCGGTTTGGTGGCTTATCAGCAGGATGTGCTTTCAGTTACATCGGATTTGATCAGACATTCAATTCAACGGTAGGTGGCGCAGACTTGCTGAGAGAGAAACTCGATTCCGACTTCCGCGGCGGAAAGGGATTCGTTGGCTGGGATGGCTGTTTATGTGGTCATGCCACGAATATAGATCTGCTTTTCGGGTTCTATGACATGAATGCGACTTACGGATCGGAGGCTGGCCTCGCGGTCCCTGCGACCGAGCAGAAAATGACGAAAAACGTGAGCACGATCGAGACCAACTTCACGACTCGCCGCGACTTCCGTGAGATTCAGATTGGCACAACCATCGGCGTGACCTACTTCACTGATATGCCGACGATTGAACGTACCGTCGGTCAGCCAGTCTCGATCGGAACTGATGATGCGGTAACGCTCAAGTTCTTGTTCGAAATCCTGCTGTAGGTTCAGTTTCGAACGGGTGCCTCGACGGCCTCAAAGGCGGCGTGATATCTCCGCCCCAACTCTCGATATGAATCGCTGTTGAAGTGAATTTTGTCGCCCTTGTGCGTCAAACCGTTCGAGTTGACGAACCCAGTCAGGCTGACCTGCGACGGCAGTGTCTGGTGAACTGAATCGACGCGCTTCTTATCCGCGTTCCATGGCCTTTCTTTGAATTGCCCCATTTGGCCTGCAATGAATGGTAGCTTTTCGTCGTTAAAGTTCGTGCGGAACCGCTCGATTAGGCGATGAAGTTTCTCCTTGTACACGACAGATAATTCAGCCTTGCAGTCTGATTCACCTTGATGCCACAGCACTCCCTTAAGAGTACCTTCCTTCCTAGCAAGTTGTGTTCTCGAAATGGCGGTGTCATAGGGATGTGTTTTGGTCGAAGGGTGGTAACCACCGGGTTCCCATGACGAAATGGGAGACCCACCTACTGCGCATGGAATGAGTCCGACAGTGATTCCGGGGTGAGATGCTGCATAGTTTTTGGCGAAGTTTTTGCCGAGTCCGACGCCAGCCATGCCGGGTTTATCGAAATGAATTGGATCAACGGCAGCCACCCACTTTCCCTTTTTGTCGAGTGTGAGCACATGGGGATCCACCTTTCTATCGCTTTCAGAAACTTTTCCCCGCCCCGCCATGTTCGATTGGCCGGCCAGCAGGAAAAGATGAAACTTTGCGGGGTCCCGCGGAACCTCGACCGATTGTGCGCGGGCGGCTTCCAATACGCAAAAACAGCAAGTGAATAGTAGCAGAATTCGGTTAATCAGCATCGGTGATAACGGTCCTCGCAGCGAGCGATCAAAGTGGTTGTATTGAACATATTCATCATTTCCGTGTTGTGGTTTCGACAAGCCCACTAACTCAAGTTATCCTCTGCCACATGCAAATTCCAGTCTTCACGATTGTTCTCTGCCTGTTCGTTTCTCCCGCGTACGGCCAGATTTCCGCTTCGGCCTCAGCAGACGCTGGTCTGAGGCGTCAGTTGAACCTCCCAGAAAAACCATATCGCTACGCGGATCGAGTACTTCCGCAACATGTCCAACAGGTTGCTGATCTCTTCGATAATACGCCAGAATCAAATCCCATCACGGACGCGGGGGCTACTTTGGGTCGTGTTCTGTTTTACGATCCAAGTTTGTCAGCCAACGGATCCACGTCGTGTTCGTCTTGTCACAGTCAGCAGGCTGCATTCACTGACTCGCGACGCTTTAGTCAAGGATTTGCCGGAAAGACTGTTGATCGGAATTCGATGAGTTTGGTCAACCTTCGGTATTACCGTCCCGGGAAGTTCTTTTGGGATGAACGGGCAGATTCTCTGGAAACACAAGTGCTCATGCCAATTGAGAATCCCATCGAGATGGGGCATGACCTGACAGCCTTGGTTTCGCAGTTGCAAAGTGACCCGATTTACCCGCCGCTTTTTCAGGATGCGTTTGGAAGTACAGAGGTGACCAAAGAGAGATTGTCACGAGCCTTGGCGCAATTCATTCGTTCATTGGTTTCGGTTGGCTCGCGTTTTGATCAGGGGCGAGCAGAGGTGGCTTCCGTGTTGGAACCGTTTCCAAATTTCTCTGAACAGGAAAACTATGGAAAGCAGCAGTTCTTCGGGCGCGCCAGATGCTCGGAGTGCCACCTGCCCGAGACGGACGGCAAGACAGGCTCAGCTCGGCAGTCGGCGTTCTTTCAATTAGAAGGTCCGCTGGTGAACGGAATTGACAGCGATTCTGATCAAGTGGACGGTGGAGTCGGGGCGGTCACCTCGAAAGCAAGTGAATGGGGGCGTTTCAAATCGACGTCGTTGCGTAACGTAGTACTGACTGCACCCTATATGCATGATGGCCGCTTTAGGACTTTGGATCAGGTAATTGAGCACTACAATTGGAGTGTCAAGCCACATCGTAACTTGGATCATCGTTTGGAGGACTTTGCTGCAAATGGCTTGGCTTTACCCGAGGTCGAGAAAGTAGCCTTGGCTGCATTTCTTGGAACACTTACAGATCCAACGTTTCTCACTGACCCGAAATTCAGCGACCCTTTCACTCAAGCGAAGTGAGTGAAGTTGACCGTGTGGTATTGGAAAGGGCGAGTGAGTGGCAGTTTTTGATCGTTATACTTATCGCCTATGACAAAGCCTGCAGAGAAAAATTTGAACGATCAAGCCGGATGTGATGGGAACAAGGTGGTGACTGCCGCTGAATCCAAGGCACTTGCAACGGCTTATCATGAAGCCGGACATGCAGTGATGGCTTTGTCTTTTGGGTGTCCGATAAAAAAGGTCACCATTGTCCCGGGACGCTCATGGATGGGGCAGTACAGACTTGGTGTGTGTGAGCTTCAGAAAGGTCGTTCAGCAAACACAAAGAATCTATTGGACGACGAGATTGTGATTCTATTTGCAGGGATGGTTGCGGAGGCGCATTTTACTGGCCATTACTGTGAAGCTGGTGCAGCGGAGGATTTGCGTACGATCCGGCGATTACTGTGTCGACGCGTGGGTAGTGAAAAACAGCATGATCGGTTGCGTCGTCGTTTGCTGGCCCGTACGGAACACCTTCTGGATGACGAAGAAACTGCCTTGGCGGTCGAGTTGGTCGCAAAAGAACTGGTGCAAAAACAGACGATTAGCGGCCGAGCCGTTCGGCACTTTTATCAACAAGCAATGCGACGAAGTTCGTGATACATGGTGGTTTTGAAATGCCGGAAATTCAAGATAGAGAACAATGCGGCCGGGCCATTGCTGCCGATCTGCAACTGCCATTCAAGCAGGTCTTGGCAGTGATGGAGTTGCTCGAAGCGGGTAATACGATTCCCTTCATTGCCAGATATCGCAAGGAAGCCACACAGGGACTGGATGAGATCGCACTGCGGGCAATCGAGGATGCGGTTGAGAAATCAGCCACTTTGGCTGCTCGCAAAGGGACTGTTATCAAAAGTATCCAAGGCCAAGGGTTAATGACCGATGAATTGCTCGCGTCGATTGAGAACTGCGGGGACTTGCGCCAGCTCGAAATGATCTACCTGCCTTTCAAGCCGAAACGTCGCACCAAGGCGGCGATTGCTCGCGAGCGTGGTTTGCAGCCTTTGGCCGATCTGTTGATTCGTCAGGAACCCATCGAGTCTTCACGGGCGGCGTTGCTTAAGCAGTTTGTAAATCCGGAGCTGGAGATTCCAGACCGTGATGCTGCGTTACAAGGGGCGCTAGCGATCGTTGCAGAGCAATGGTCCGAGGATGCCACCCTGCGAAGTTGGATGATTGATGACGCCGTTGCAAGTGGTAAGGTGACGTCAAATGTGAAGCGTGGAAAGAAGCAGGAAGCCGAAAAGTTTGAACTCTATTTTGACCATCGCGAAGCTGTTGCGAAGATTCCTTCTCATCGATTGTTGGCAATGCTGAGAGGCGAGTCTGAGGGTTTGCTACGCATTGGAATTGCGATGGATGACGGCAGAGCTGTCTCCCGCATGAAATCGCAATTCGTTCATGATAGGCAGTTTGAATTTCATCGTGAGTTGTTGGTGGCGATTGGTGATTGCTACGAGCGTTTGCTTCAACCAGCCACTCAATCGTCCGTGCTTCAGAACCTGAAAGAGCAAGCTGATACAGAAGCGATCGACGTGTTCGGGAAAAATCTGCATGAACTGCTGATGGCATCGCCAGCGGGACCGAGGGTGACCTTGGGCATTGATCCTGGTTTCCGAACCGGTTGCAAGCTAGCTGTCGTCGATGCGACCGGTAAGTTTTTGGCAACTTGTACCATCTATCCGACGCCACCCAAGAGTGACCGAGAATCCGCTGGTAAGCGGGTGCTGGAATTCATCGAGCAGTACAACATCGAGTTGATTGCCATTGGTAACGGTACCGCATCCAGAGAAACGGATGTTTTTGTTGGTGATCTGTTAATAGAGCATGGGTTGGAGTTGACCAAAGTGATGGTAAGTGAAGCAGGAGCTTCGATTTATTCTGCTAGCGAGGTAGCAATCAAGGAGTTTCCTGATCTGGACGTGACCGTTCGTGGTGCGATTAGTATCGCCCGACGCTTGCAGGATCCACTGGCGGAACTGGTGAAAACCGACCCAAAATCAATTGGAGTCGGGCAATATCAGCACGATGTGAACCAGACAAGGCTTCGTAAATGTTTGGATCGGACGGTCGAATCGTGCGTGAATGCTGTTGGGGTTGATCTGAATATGGCCAGTGTTTCATTGCTGTCTCATGTGGCCGGCATCGGACCTAAGTTGGCTGGAAATATCGTTGCGTTCAGGGATCAAAACGGACGATTCAAGAATCGCAAACAATTGATGAAGGTGTCAAAGCTAGGTAGCAAGGCGTTTGAACAGGCTGCAGGATTTTTACGCATTCGCAATGGTGCTGAGTCGCTAGATAACTCAGCAGTGCACCCCGAGAGTTATGCTCTGGTTGGTCGTATGGCAACGAAATTGGGAGCAGATCCTAGAACATTGGTTGGCGATTCTGGACTGAGCCACAAGCTACGGCCATCAGATTACGTTGATGATCGTTTTGGGCTGCCAACGGTCGTGGACATCATTTCTGAACTGGAGAAACCTGGTCGTGATCCTCGACGAGAATTTCGAGTGGTGAAGTTTGATGATTCCATCAATAGTATCGGGGATTTGAAGTCTGGATTGGTAATGGAGGGCGTGATTACCAATGTCACACACTTTGGCGCTTTTATTGACATCGGAGTGCATCAGGATGCCTTGATTCACATTTCGCAGCTTTCAAATTCCTTTGTCAAGGATCCTAGTGAAGTCGTTGCAGTTGGTGATCTTGTCAAGGTCAAGATTTTAGAAATAGATGTGGGGCGCAAACGGATTTCGGTAACCCGGAAGTTTTGAGCGACTCCTGACAACTAGGCCATGGCATGTACAGTGGCCGGAATGTAGTGCATCGATGTGCCGTTAGATCGTCATCCCATTGCGAGATTCGAGCACTACGCCGGTATGCATCGTTTCGCAGGACAATGGTTATGGCGACAAGATCGTGCAAGGTTCGACGGCGGGGGTGAAACCATAGCATCACCAGCGAGGTGGTCCAATCATTCCAAATTTGTTGAGTTCGTTTTCAGATCCATAAGTCACGATCGAGACTGCGGTAGCTGATGGCTTCGGCAAGATGCATTTCACTAATCTGTGGATCGCCAGCCACATCTGTGATTGTCCTTGCAACGCGAAGTATTTTGTCATGCCCTCTTGCTGAAAGTCCTAGTTCCTCGACGTAGTGGCGCAACATCTGCCTGCATCCATGATCAATCCGGCAGTGTGATCGCACTTGGCGGCTTGTCATTTGCGCGTTGTACAGGGTCGATTGGTTATGGAATCTGGTTGCCTGTTGATCTCTGGCCCTCATCACGTCCTGGCGCATTGCATCACTGGATGTACCTTGGGACGTGTTGTCAGCCAGTTCGTCGAATGGAACCGCGGGTACTTCCAGATGAATGTCAATCCGATCCAGAAGTGGGCCAGAGATACGGGACATGTATTTTTCAATTTGGGGAGGAGTGCAATTGCAGTTTCTTCGAGGGTCGCTTCGATAGCCACAAGGACAAGGGTTGGCTGTAGCAACCAGCATGAAATCCGCAGGGAAGGTGGTGGATTGCAGTGCGCGGGAAATGGTGACGATGCCGTCCTCAAGTGGTTGACGCATCACCTCGAGAGTTTTTCGATTGAACTCGGGTAGTTCGTCGAGGAAGAGTACGCCATTATGAGATTTGCTGATTTCTCCCGGAACAGGTTGGCTTCCACCACCCACTAGCCCAGCATCACTGATGGTGTGGTGTGGGCTTCGGAAGGGGCGTCTCGCCATCAGCGGTTGATCGGCGGGGAGTTGACCTAGCACGCTGTAGATGCGAGTGGTTTCAATTGATTCCAGCGCCGAAAGGGGCGGAAGAACTGTTGGCATCCGTTGCGCTAACATGGTTTTGCCACTGCCGGGTGGACCGATCATCGCCAGATTGTGACGGCCAGCGGCAGCAATGGTCAGAGCTCGCTTCGCCAACTCTTGTCCCCGCACGTCCGCAAAGTCGATGTCATAGTGACTGAACTTGGCGAACAGCTTTGTAAGCTCACAAGGCACTGGACTGAGTTCCACCTCACCAGCGAAAAAAGCTATCGCTTGTGCCAGACTGTGAACGGGAATGACTTGTAACCCTTGTACGACTGCCGCTTCGCTCGCATTCGCGACGGGAACAACTAATCCCCGAAGCGATCTGTTCTTGGCCGCCTCTATCGCGATAGATAACGCACCCTTGACCGGTCGCGTTGTCCCTTCCAATGCAAGTTCGCCAATGATCGCGTAGTCGTCGAAGAGTTCAGATGATAATTGTCCACTGCCAGCTAACACACCCAATGCAACCGACAGGTCAAATGATGACGCTTGTTTGGGGAGATCACCGGGAGCAAGATTGATAACCACTCGGTCCTGCGGTCGCACAAATCCGCTGTTAACAATGGCCCGTTCGACGCGGTGCGTGCTTTCTTTTACGGCAGTGTCGGGAAGCCCCACCAAAATGGTCTTTGGCATGGCGGCCGGTGAGATGTCGACCTCGACATCTACCGGCAATGCTTCGATGCCGGAAAGTGTGAACGTCTTCAAGCGTGCCAGCATGATGCCCCAATCATGTAAGCGTAGAAGTAGTTACTGCTCAGAGGGTCGCACCGTTGCCGCTATTTGGCAAGGACTGAATTTCCAATCCTTGGAAATGAGAAGAAGAAGTTAGCGAACAGAATGAAGGCAAATGTCTGTTTGTGGGCAAATGTGAGTCGAGCAGTTGCGATGTCTTGAAATGCTCGCAATTGGGTCATCCGCCCGCACCGCAAGCGATGTGATTTGCTGTCATGACTGATGCCACAGTCCGTGCGTCTTTCGACCAAAATACAGGGCTGTCTCAGGACGGTTTCCGCTTGCGTCTTTGTGTGATCAACGCGTGCATGACATCACTGCGACGGACGACGCCTAGTAATTCATGGGGCTCACTGCGCGTGACCACGGGAATGCAGTCATCCGTCTCCGCTTGGAATAACTCGAAGGCACGAGTTGCAGGTTCATCAGGAAAAAGCAAAGTAGTGGTTTCACTGACGAGATCTTCAGCTCGAACCAAGTGAGATGCGTTGTGGTCAAACATTACATCACTTAATAGTGGGTATCGAATTACACCCACGACAGTTGATCGGTCGTCGATGACTGGATAAGTGTTGTCATGACTGTGCTCGATATGGCCGATAACATCGTCGAAATTATCAGATTGGTGGATCCCTTTTGTTTTTCGAATCAGGTTGCTGACACTGACCTTGGATTCAAGTGGCGTTGTGGCACTCGTGCCTCTGACAGCATCTCGAAAGCGGTCAATCACCGTGCGAACTTGTTCGAAAGGAGTCCGTGAGGTGTGGTGAATAGCTTGCGCCAACGGTACCTCGCCGGTTCGCAAGACTGATTGTCGAATGAACAGCGGGCCAATGATCTCGAACAGTACAACTGAACCCAGAATGATGGCCTGGATTTCAGTTCCCAATTCTTTGTCCCGTTGCATGGCAATCGTTGCCAAGGCAATGGCGGCACCGGCCTGTGCAAAAAGACAACTGCCAAGCCAGTTTCGAATTTCCATGGACTGCTTGGTAAGGCGTGCCGTGATGTAGACACCAATCCATTTGCCGCTAATTCTGAAAATGATGTATACCACGCCCAGTGTTCCAGCAGCCAGGAACGCATTGATGTCGAGCTCAGTTCCATGAGCCGCAAAGAAAAGTACAGCTAGCAGGCCCGACAAGTGGTCAAGTTCATCAACAATTTTGGCTTTGTAGTCAGACGTATTAGCGACTGTGACTCCCATGATCAAAAATGTAATCATGTAGGGAATGTGAAACGATTCGCAGATGCCAAGCAGGAAGGTTTCTGCCGCAACCAGCATCACGATCCAGCGTTTCATGTTCAGAAAACCACAACCGTAGCTGACGATCAGCCCACCCGCGATTCCGAGTCCTGCAGAACCAGCGATGTTGAGCACGAGGCTTCCAACTTGTTCTCCTACTGACATCTCAAGTTTGTTTTCGATGAGTGAAATGGCGAGGAAGGCAAACTCAAACATCACGATGCAGGCAAAGTTATTCATTGCAACCAGAAATCCAGTACTTTCCGTGACTGGACCTTCTGAGCGGAATTCTTTGAGCACCAGAATGGTGGTTGCTGGTGCAGTCGCGACAGCAAGGCAACCCAGTAACAGAGCTTGACTACCCGTGCATCCAAAAGTGAGTAAGCCAAGGCTCACGAAACTGAATGTGAAAAAGATTTCACCCAACGAAAGCGGCAGACAGCGTTTCGCAAGTTTTCGTACTCTTGTGAAAGTAAATTCACACCCAAGGTTGAATAGCACGAGTGCCATCGCTAATTTCAACAGCGGATCAAAAAGTTCAATGTGACCCTCAGGAATCCAGTCAAGAAGGCTGGGGCCCACGAGCAGGCCCACCAATAAATAGGCCGTGACTTTGGGAAGGTGAAGAAGGTCGGCGAACACTCCCGCCGCTAGACAGGCGCCGAGAAGCAGCCCAAGCGTACTTAAAATGTCAAGATGAAAAATTGGCATGCGTTAACGTGGCTTGGGCAGCGGGTGTTGATGAATTTCAGTCGGCCGGATTTGGGTGGGCCTCGGTCGCTGACGTTAGGTGTCAAACTCAACCGAGCTTGAGAGGTGAATGCACCAGCGGCAGAAAATGCTTGTAGGCAGCCGCGTTGTCCGAGCTTTGCATCAGTATTGCTGGGATGGCGTTTGCAGCCCATGGCAATTTGGCGATCTCAGCCTGCCACCAACCAATTTGCTGGTTGGAATCACTGGTCAGAGTAAGGCAGTCTGTGAATTGACTCGGGGATGGACAGGTTTAATGGAAGGAAGGCGATAACGTGTTGAGTCGCGTCGTGGGGCGAGCAGGCTACAAAAGGGCGTCAGATTGACACACCCATCCAAACGAACCCGAAGTTGATATGATTCTCAAGCGTTTGGAAATCTTGATTAGCATCAGCAATGAAAGCAGTCAGAAGCCGGTGAATCTTACGGATGACGATATGGGGAACAGCAAGCAGATGCCATCGTTTACTTTCGGGCTGAGTGACTGCGGCCGTGTTCGAGAAGTGAATCAGGATCAGTTTCTCATCGCAGACTTAATCAAGTCCATGCTGGTATCAGCGACAACACTTGAGCTGGGCGAACGAGTGTTTGGGCATGTTCAAGGCGAAATTCTACTGGTGGCCGATGGCATGGGGGGGCATGCTGCGGGGGAACAGGCTAGTCGCCTTGTGATTAGTCATTTGGTGCACAGGCTGCTTAACAGTGTTCACTGGTTCTTTCATGGAGATGATGGGAAGGAAGATGATTTCGTTGCGAATCTTCAGAATTTGATGCAGGATGCGAATGCGAAAATCCTGCGGGAATCTGCAAAAAATGCGAAGGTGAGGGGCATGGGAACGACGTTGACCATGGCCCATCGCATCGGGACGCGAATGTTTGTGGTTCACGCAGGAGACAGTAGGTGCTACCTGTATCGCAACGGCGCTGTAGAGCAGTTGACAACCGACCACACCTTGGCGAGGCAGATGGTCGAGAAGGGTGGCATGCGGCCAGAGGATGAGTCGACGAGTCGTTGGAGCAACGTGTTGTGGAATGTGCTGGGTGGCAACTCTAATGATGAAGTGGTCGCCGAAGCGCGGAGAGTGGATCTGGAAGAGGGTGATCTGATTGTCCTGTGCAGTGATGGCCTGCATCGGTATGTTGATGCGGAAATGCTGGCAGAAGTGCTGTCTGTGACGGAAGATCCAGAGTCTGCCTGCCGGACTCTCGTCGATTTTGCAAATGCATCAGGAGGCCAGGATAACATCACTGTGGTCGTCGCTAAGCCAGATTTAAGTAGTAGCACGGAGCATAGTTTTTTTCCTGTGGCCGATCCAAGACTGGCGTCCAACAGGTGATCAGTGGTCTCGCTCAGAGGGATTTGCCACAACGCTAAACTGCTGCGCTACCTGACTGAGTTAGAGCAGCGAGGGTCGCATCTAAAGATAGGTGTTTGGGGCCTATGCAGAGTTGACTCGCTCATTGAGGGAAGCAGAGTCGGCCGAGCGTGCTGCAGAATGTTAACTCAAATAGCCGAACCGTAGTTCATGGTATCAACTGCAACCAGCAACCAGAGGAATACAAGGGCCTAGGATGAATGATCCTGAAGTCCAAACTGAACCAGACCATGTCTGTGGAGAGATTTCGCAAACGGAAAATTCTCTTAGCGATGTGGTTTCAAACGATGTCGCATCGAGTGATGCAGCATTCGGTACCGAAGCTGGTGGACTGATCGAATCAAAATCAAAACGAGAGGCCGGACCACCTCGCGAATTGAGGCCGCCTGTCGGAAATGTGATGGGAGTGGTTCTCGGGCTTTCGGCGGCTGTGTTGTACACGATGGCGAATATCGCGTTGCGTCACTGCGTTGCGGTGGATCCGTTTTTGGTATCAGCAGTCAAAGCTGCTCCCACTGTCATTGTGTTGGGCCCCTTTTTGATCTGGATGCTGGCTCGAGGAGAGGCATTGGCAACCAGTCGAAGGCTGATCCCGCGATTCATCGTCGTCAGTCTGATTGGGCAGTTTGTTGGCAATGCTGCGTTTCAAATTGCACTGGGGACGATCGGATTGGCTGCCTCTGTGCCGATTACCTTGGGTGTGTTGATTGTCGGTGGTGCGATTCTAGGCCGCGTTTTGCTGCGAGAGCCTGTTCGCTTGAGAACCGTTGCGGCCATGGTCATGATCATCATTGCGGTGGTTATTCTTTCCCATCCCAGTACTTCTGAAACACCTGAAAATTCCATCACCAATCACCCCGTCTGGGTCGGGGCACTGTGTGCCGCTGCGTCCGGAGCTGCTTACGCTCTGTTTGGTGCCGTCATGCGGCAAACGATGAGAGGGGGAGTTTCGGCCCCAGCTACCATGTTCATTAGTGGCGTGGTGGGAACGCTGTCACTTTGGGCAGTCACACTTGTGACCTCTGGGCTCGGTTCACTGTTGGTGGTCGAGTCGTCCCAGTGGTTAATGATGGCTGCGGCGGGAGGGTTGAACTTCACTGCTTTTGTCGCGCTGTCACTCTCACTAAAGGCGTTGCCGGTTGTGGCTGTTAACCTCATCAATGCCTCGCAGGTGGCGATGGCAGCCATTGCTGGCGTGATTGTATTTTCAGAGCCAGTAACATGGCCGCTATCGCTTGGTATCTTCTTGACGTTTGCTGGCCTGTTGGTCCTTGCGAACCGTCGCAGTCCGGCTTCAGGCAAGCCACAGGCCTCTCTGAACAACTAGGGCTGCGTGGCGAGTCCAGCTACACGCGTGATAGTTTTGTGATTCTGCCAGTGCTGACCCACTCGGCAACATAGAGATTGTCTTCCAAGTCAAAACAAGCGTCATGGGGATGCACAAACTTACCCTGCTGCCACTTAGTTTCGTCCGTCCGGATCGAGAAGCCTTTCGTGTCCTGCTTGTCTTTGAGAACGCGTTCTCGGTCGTCACCAAGCGTTGCGATCGTATTGTGGTGACGGTCGAGTAATGAAACTCTTGCCACCAGCTCTGGCACAAGCATTAACTCAGCGTTGGTATCGATATTGGCGGGTAAGCCAAAGCCGTTGACCGTCTTTTGGTAATCACCCTGCAGGTCAAAGATTTGCAGGGTGTTGTTCGCGCGATCAGCGACCACGATCTCGGGGGCGCCGCCTTCTCTTGTATCGACCCACAAACCATGGGGTAAGTTAAATGAACCGCGGCCTTTGCCAGAGCCTCCAAAGCATGACAACCAATTCCCGTCCTTGTCATAACGGTGGATGTAGTACGAGCCATATCCATCCGCGAGTAAGAAATCCCCGTCCGGTAGAAACGCGAAGTTCGTCGGTAGGAAACGATTGCGCCCCCAGGATCGTCGTGGATTGCTCGCTTCGCCCATCGCGTAGTGCCCACTCTGGATAGGGGCGTATTTTTGCCAAACTAAATCACCTTTCAGGGTCAGCTTGGCGATCGATTTGACTTGCTGATAAGCCGCCACGTAGAGATAGGGAACACCATCTTCCACATGGACTTCTAGTCCGTGACCTCCACCCTGAAACTGTTGTCCAAAAGCTCGCATGAATTTTCCATCTGCGTCGAATACAAAAATGGATGGATGGTCGGTCTTGCTGACTTTCCCTTCATGGATGACATATAAATTATTGTCAGGATCGATAGCGACGTTGTGCGTTGTTTGCCATGAATATTGGCTTGGCAGTTGGGGGAATTGGTGCTGGCACTTGAATTGGTGATCTCCGGTACCTATTACCTCTTGCGCGGCAGACCGTTTGCTGGTCAAAAGGGCGGGACAGGCTACCGAAATGCCCGCAGCTGATTTAAGAAATGAACGGCGATTGTGATTTTGACTCATCAGCGATCTTTGACTTAAGGATTGCTTGGAAAGGTTTCTGCGGGGCGGAGTGAAGTTCCGCACATCTTGTGCGTTATACGCTAGGCAACGATTATCGCACAACAGAAAGAAGTGAATCAGGAGTCATCTCCGTCGGGTGTTGTAGTCTGGGTGGAACTCAGACACGAAGAATTTGAACGCGTGAAACTCTATCAACAGATGGGCGTAGCCAGTTTTGGCCCGGATCTTCCACCCATGAAGATGTTTGCGGTTCGCGGGACGTGGTCCCTGAACTATTGCAGTGATTGGATTACACAGTGATTGGATTACACTGTGAAGGTAAGTTCTCGATATCCACTGATGGTACTGGGCCAATGCAATCTTCAGCCATTGAGCCGCTTCTCTAGGAAACCGAACGCATGACCAAGGAAGCACGCTTTGCTTTTGGGAAAAATTGGCAGTCGTTCCTCGCTGAATTAGATGAGGACCGCATTGATCAGGCGGTGAGATCGCTGCAGCAGTTATTGGGGCTTGAAACGCTCGAGGGCAAACGCTTTATGGACTTGGGTTGTGGAAGTGGTTTGTTTTCCCTCGCTGCTCAGCGACTGGGAGCGGAAGTTACTTCGATTGACTATGACAAATTTTCGGTGGCTTGCAGTGAAGAACTACGCAAACGATTCGGATCTGAGTCCCAGCAGTGGGACATCAAGCAAGGGTCTGTGCTTGATTCAGCATTGATGCAGGGTTTGGGGCACGCGGACGTTGTTTATTCCTGGGGGGTGCTGCACCATACCGGGGCCATGGACAAAGCAATTTCAATGGCAGCTGAACGGACGAAGCATGATGGCTTGTTCTGCTTGGCGATTTACAACGATCAGGGAGGAGCTAGCCGTCGTTGGTTGCGAATCAAACAAATCTATAACGCGCTACCAACCTGGTTGCGTTTTTTCTGGGTGCTTGGGGTTGCTGGTGTCTACGAATGCAAGTTTGCGTTGGCGCGCTTGGTTCGTTTCAGGAACCCACTGCCATTTCGTGATTGGCATGCCAAACGACAGGATCGCGGGATGTCTGCATGGCATGACTGGGTTGATTGGATAGGCGGACTGCCATTCGAAGTTGCGAAGCCAGAAGGGGTTGTTGTTCCCCTGCGGCAACGGGGGTTTGTACTGGAAAACATGAAGACGGTTGCAAGTGGATGGGGTTGTAACGAGTATGTTTTCTCAAAGGCACAAACATGATTTCACGGCTCTTCCTGTAACGTTTTGTGGTCAATTTTTTGAAGCGTTTGTTCCAGGTTCTGGATGAATGATTCCCGTTGCTTTGGTGAAAGAATGTGCGTCCGTTTGGATGTTTTGATGAGAACACGCTTCATCGAAAGCGCTGGGCCACTGAGGATGGTTGCTGACTTCGAGATGGATGTGATTTCTGTCAGTGGAATCTGATAGCACAGAAGTCCGCAACGGACAGTGAGTGCGTCATCATGCAACGTGTAACGACAAGGGATTGTCGCTGCTGCGGTAAGACTGGCGGTTGCGGCGGCACATAGAAAAAGTGTGAGTGCACCACCACTTTGTCCCTGCTGTAAAAGGTATCCTCCGATCACGAGGGAGGTGATGGGAGCCAACATCAACATCACTACAATCCACAGATCGACCCCTGAGGGATAGATGGTGGCGGGAAGTTTTCGCTCCGACGAGATGTTATTTTCCATGGTTCACTTATGCTACTTCACCAGTTTGATTTGTTGCAAAGCCATTTTCGGAACCAGGATGCTCGTGAGAATCGCTGCTGCGACGGACGTGATGACTGCCACCCAGTGAATCGTTGCGGCGGAACCATCAGCAATGATTGCGGCAGAGGCTCCGCTTTGTACCCACAACAATTGAGGAACAACTGCAACCGCGGCGGCCGAAAGAAAAGGGCCCATGCGACTGCCGCTGGCACCCATGGTGTAGCTGATCAGTGTCGTTGGAATTGGGGTCAAACGAACCATCAGATGAAATAGGAATCCTGCGTCAGCAGCTAAATTGCGTATGGTGTGGAGGCGATTGGAAGTAGGGTTTCGTTGCTCACGAGCCAACTTGGTGCAAATCGCTTCATGCAGCCACCAGCGGGCAATGCAGTAATTAAGACTTGCGGCGGTTACAGCAATGAAGAGCATCAGGACGCCGCCGGTAAGAGTTCCGAAGATTGCACCTGCAGACAAGGAAACTGCGGTTTTTGGAACCAAAACAGTCATGGCGGCCACCCCGCAAAGCATGAACAGGACTGGTGTCCATTCTCCATGGCGGGCCAGTTCGTTACGTAAATCAGAGAATTGGAATCCAGTCATCACGAGACTGAGACCACAAGTGATGAGGGCGAGTGGTACCAGGAAACGAAGCGAGATGTTTTTACTGCCAGTTTTTCGATTCACGATCACCTTGGCTTGTAATGGGGGAGGTGTCCTGAACATGATACTGTCAGGACAGGAACCAAAGAATAGATCGACCAGAAAATGATGCTCACGCCAGATGATAAATCGCCATCGATTGATTGGTTGCCTTGGGCACGCTTCAATCTGCATCGTAATCCATTTGGTGAACTGACGCAGGATGAGAGAGCAGAGTTGGCGGTAGTTGAGATTGGTTACTTGATAGAGATGCTTGGTGATTCAAGGCAAGCAGTGCAATTTATCGGTCAATGTGGTCGTGGGAAGACGACTAGAATGTTGAAGTTGCGATCAAATTTGCCTACATCAAGTTATACTTACATCCCTGAGCAACCACCCTGTCCAGCGATCGCTTCGGGCAACCCCATTCTGGTTGATGAAGCCCAGAGGCTATCACGATCTGCTCTTCAAAGCGTTTTGCGAAGCAGATGCCCGTTGGTGTTCGCTACTCACAAGGACTTGAGCAGGTCGTTGCGCAAGCACGGGTATCGTGTTCACACGGAGCATATCGGCAAGGGAAACAGCCCAGAGCTCATCTGCGAATTATTGAATCGGAGAATTGAGGCATCACGATTACACAGTGGTGACATTCCGGTACTTTCGATGGAAGACGCTGAGTCATTGGTGGCAGAATTTGGCAATGACATTCGGGGAATAGAGAACAGCTTGTACTTGAGGTTTCAAAAAAGCTTGGAGGGTGGTGGCGATGGCGAAATGTGATTTGTCAATTGAACTTGATGAACCGAATCGAGTGTATCGAGGTGGGGAAAAAGTCGAGGGTACAGTGCATGTCAAAGTCGACTCGGCTGTCAAATGCTCGGGATTGGTGCTTTCAACGGGATGGAAAACACACGGTCGTGGAAACGTGACCACCGGCGATGTTCATGACACTACGGTATTTTCAGGTCAATGGACCGAGGGAGCGAAATATGAGTATCGATTTTCGTTACCTGCCGGGGATTGGCCACCGACTTATCATGGGCGATTTCTTTCGATTGATCATTATGTAGAGGCGAGTGCACAAATACCGTGGGCATTTGACCCCAAGACAGCGACACCGTTCATGCTGCAAGCGACGCAGTTGCCCAGTGGGCACGAGGTAGAAGTCCGTCAACGTGAAAAAAAATCACTTTTTCCTGCAGTGATCGGGTTGGTTATTTTCGCATTCTGTTTGGGGCCGCTCTTGTTGCGTGCCGATTGGTTTGACATGGCGGCTTTCGGCTTGCTGATTGCAGTACCGGTATTTGGTTACTGGTTGATTCGAAAGTTTCTTCCGCGTTTCTTGCTTGGCAAGCCAGATGCTTATCTTCAGGAAGATACCCTAACGCCCGGTCAGGAGGTGACCGGTGAATTTGTCACGACAACTCGAAAGACTGTCAAAGTAAATGCAATTAACGTTGTATTGAGAGCAACCGAGGTGTGTGTCAGTGGTAGTGGGTCTAACCGAACGACACATAGAAAAGTAGTCTTTGAAAATTCGCAGACACTTCAATCGCAAATTACTCTGCAAGCTGGAAATGAAAGTCGCTGTTCTTTTACTTTCTGTTTACCGGAGGATGCGGCCTATTCTGTCTCCTTGCATCAGAATTCGTTGATCTGGACAGTCGATGTAGAGGTGGATATTCCGCGTTGGCCGGATTGGAGCAAAAATTTGCCCATCTACGTTGTGCCGGCAGCTTCACAGGGGAGTAGGACCGGGAACGATCGAATACGATCAGATTTGGTGAGTTCCGAGAGACAGAACGAACGAGGCTCACGGGCCACTGCTGACAGTATGGGTGAGCGGGGGAGTGCGAATGCTGCCGGGGAATTAACCTTCGCTGAGATAGTTGCTCAACTGCGGTCTGTTCGTGAGGATCGCGAAAAGGTCGAAATGGTGGTTGAGGCTGTGACGGGTATTTCTTTCAATATTGAAGCGACAGTGGAAAGACGCCTGCTTTACGCTGGCGATGAGGATCCACACGTGTTCAAGGATGGGTACGCTGTGTGGGCGCGTTATCCCGAGCCTAGGCTACCGATGGTGTTGTATGTTCCCCACAGCTTGGGCGATGAGTTTGAGCAGTTGGGGGCGGGAATCTGGAAGGGGAACGGTGCGATTGTCGGCTGGGACAGTTTGCACGGTCGACTGCAAGTCAGACTCGAAGCAGTCTCTTGAAATTGCAAGTTCGCTGCTGATTCGGGGTTTTTTATGGTGGGGCTCAAACAGGGCTTCGAATTGGTTCATCGGATACGTGGTTCTCAACTTGCCACCGGCGGTCTAAACTTCCATTCTTTCCCAGACCAGCGACCTAAGTGATCTGAAATGACTTCTCCCAGAGTTTTGGTCCTTCGTGCACCCGGAACGAATTGTGATGAAGAGACGGGGTTTGCCTTTGAGCGAGCCGGAGCGTCAGTTGAGCGGG
>Ga0315322_10001214_pt1 | contig 19801 bp, 25 predicted proteins | sample M110021515metaG_FD_203461 | JGI IMG/M metagenome (GOLD analysis project Ga0315322, IMG submission 203461) | Ammonia-oxidizing marine archaeal communities from Monterey Bay, California, United States - M1 100m 21515 | ecosystem: Environmental > Aquatic > Marine > Intertidal zone | place: USA...
GCCTTGTCCAGAAAAATAAATTTTTATACCCTCTTTTTCTGCTTTTTTGCAGATATAGTACATTCCAACTGCACCTTTATCATCTGTCATGAATTCATTTGGGGTTATAATATTGTTTCTTTTAATTTGATATTTAAATTCTTCAGAATTTTTCTTTAAAGAAAGGCGAGAATCTAAAAATTCTCTTTTTGTTAAAAATGTCATATCAATTTCTTGATTATTTTTTAATAAAATTTCATGTCTTTTTTTAATTATTTCTTCATTTTCTTGAGCCTTGATTGAAAATGATTTGAAATTTACCCCTTGATTGATAAGCTCACAGGCAATTGCGCCGCTATCATAACCACTACTTAAGCCAATAAAAATTTTCTCTCTCAAGTCATGACTTCTTTTTCTGATAGAATTTTCGAATGATTGGATCCAATCTGAAAAATCTATTTTATCTTGATTTTCTAAATCAAACTTTTTAACATTATATATTTTTTTGATTTCCAACTTTTTTAAACACAAAACAATTAAAGTGTTTGGTAAAATTTTTACAGGATTTTTAAAACCGATTCTATCAAGCACGCTCTTATAGCTAGAAATACAGAATTTATCTCCTTCTTTGGCATACCAAACAGGCTTTGTAGAAAAAGTATCTGTTACAATATAACATTCTTTTTTCTTGTTGTCAACTAAAATTATCGCATATTCTCCATCAAATTCTTTAAAACACTTTATACCATGTTTTTTATAAGAGGGAAGTATGGAATGGCCATCAGATTTGGATTCTTTATATAAATATTTATAATTATATATTTCTCCGTTATAGATGGAGACGAGGCTTTCATCTTTCTCTCGAAAAGGCTGAGGTGTTTTATCTCCTGTAATGCTCAATAAATTATGAATATAATATAAACCAGAAATTTCTTGTCTAGTCGTTAAATCTGGACCTCTTTTTTGATTATAAAAATTTACATATTCTAAATTATCAATAAAAAAATTAGAAACTATAAAACTACACATGGATTATTTTCTTTTTATGATCTATCATCTTATAGATACCTTTTAAAATATTGGATCGCATGTGGAAGACTCAAGCGAGATTCAATTGTCTTGGCGTAATAATCAGATTTTAAATGATAAATTCTAGACTTTTTATCAGGGAAAACAGCAGATACTAAAATTTCTTCTATTTCAAATATGTTAACGCCTTCTTCTTCTAAAATTGTTTTTGATAATGCTGGGCTTTCACAATGTTTTAAATTTCCTTTTTCTTGTAATTCTGCGATGTTTTTTATCCACTTTTGCAAAAACTCAATGCTGTTATTTACATCGATTGCTCCAAAAAATGAACCAATGTGTTTAGAAAATCCCTCCCTGTTTCTATTGCAAGCGACAATATCTGAATTCCAATCAATTAGATCTTCAAAATTTGAAACAAAAATAGAATCACTATCAATCATCAAAGTTGGAAGTCTTGTTTCTTCCAATACAGAAAGTAGAAATTTTGTTTTTGAATATGTGTTTTTTTGCCAACCTTCATCGTGAATTTCCGAAGATGGAGCAGAAATATCTGTGTTTCTTATTTCTACTTGTGGGAAATGATTTAGATAATTCAATGTTATTTGAGATAACCCAGTGTCAAAAATGTATATTTTATTCACATTTTTTGTGTCTACAAACTCAAACAGAGAGTTTACAAATAATTTTATAAACGGCGAATAATCTTCATTTGCAACTGTTAATATATTATACTTCATTAATCCAGTCTTCAATTTTCAGCAAAGCCTCATTTCTCATCTTCTTTACTTCATCAATCATATCTTTACCAGTCAAATGAAAATAATCTTCATGAGCAACACCAATTAAGTTTTTTTGAGATATAAACTTCATATTTAGCATTTTTGCTTCTATGGCTACCCTTGGGGTAGGCTCTGGGTGACCCGTCATGAATATGAGACCTTTATATTCTGATAGTTTTTTTATAAAAGTCATATAATCTCTAGAGCTTACCAAATCAAAAGGAATATCATTTTTTATACAAAATTCAACCGACTGCTTTGTCTTTTTTATAGGGTTTGTGCTTTCAATTACTGCAAACTTGCTCTTTTTCTTTATACTCTGCAATTCTTCAAAAATTTTCAAATCACTGTCATGCCACATGCTACAATTGATATTTACAATATTATTGAGATTTAAATTTTTATCAAATATTTCTTTATGCATCTTACTTAAACAAATAATCTTTTTTGCATTTCGATAAAAATTGACATTAGTAAATTGATTTTGAGGAATAATAAATTCACTAAAAGATATTGGATTTCTAACTTTTATAAATTTATAGTCATGCTCATAGATAATATAAGAGCAATTTTTAGCTAACATTGCCTTATGTTGATTTTTCAGGCTTGTAAAATTTGAGATAAACCAAACTTTATCACGGTTGTTGTTAATATATTTTTCTTTTAATGATAGGCACTTAACGACATCACATAAAATTCCCTTGTCTTTGAAGTGTGATATCACAACATCGTCGTGCAATTCAGCACCTCCTGTGTGGTCAGAAGCAAACATGTCAGCCAAGAATATAATTTTTTTCATATTAAAGATCTTCCATGCTGGAAATCTTATTTTCCCATTCTGCCAATTCTAAATCTTGTTCTGCAAGCTGATAAACACAATCGCAAAATTGACTATACATCTCTTCTTCTGTAAAATTCTCAACCAAGTGTTTCTTTAATTTTGTTGCATTCCTCTTAAATCGGCTATACTCATTTCTTACTTCTCTTAGTCTCTTTTTGAACGAGCCTTCTTTTGGATATGCCCACTTTGAATCTGACTCAATCACTCCTTTCCAGACTGCCTGTTTTTGCACTTGACCAAGCTCATATTCAACTGTGGCAAACATTGGCTTTCTTTTCCCGCTCTTGAGGGGAACATAAAGAAAATCTGCCTGACCAGACCAATTATGTGTGACAACAGGAAGCCCATTGTATGCCGCTTCAAATAGTGGCAACCCATACCCTTCACCATGGGCGGTGGAAATTAGGCATTTAATTTGCTTGTGGTTGTATAGCCCCGACATTTCTTCTGGGGTTAGGTCGCCGTGAATTAAATAAACTTTGCATTTAATATCACCGTGTTTTGATACAATCGATTTTAGCTTATCTTCAGTGACCTTTCTGTCTGCAATGCAATTATTTTTTACTGATGTTTTCAATACAAGACCCACCTCTTGATCGAAATTCTCCTCAATAAACCAATTAATTAAGTTATCGAAATTCTTTCTGGGCCCCCATTGAGAAATGGCAAGATAATTAAAATCGTAATCTAGATTTAAATTTAATTTTTGAGTCTCCACTGGAAGAACGGGGTAATTAACGACACTCACTCCTGTCAGACAAGATAAATTAACATGCATACCAGTATTAGTATCCTGACCTTCATAGCTCGTATTTTCAAACACGCCTTTTGAATGGTTCGAGACAACAATAATTTTATCCATTTGGTTTGCTTTCTGAAGCCAAATAGGTGCAACTTTGGTTGTTTCGATACCGGCTGTATATCCAACATTTACTGGTGCTAAATTTTCCCATTCATTCGGAATTGTAACTTGCACAGAAATATCATATGATCCACCATTCTTATTATGAATATGAGTATCTCTAATTTTTTGATCAATCCAGCTTCGCTCTTCATTATCATAGTTGATCCAGCCGGTTTGGCCCCATGCAATAGGCACAATAAAGATATCAAATATATCTTCTTTGGTTCTCAATGCCCGCAGTGCGAATCTCGCTTGCTCGCCATAACCGCTTTGTGATAAAACGGGACCTTTTAGAATAATTTTCTGTTTCATTATGCGATCTCCTTAATTTCCCAAGGGGTATATCCCTTTCTCGTATCCCAAGAGCCATGATTTTCAACTACGGAATCAATAAGCTCAATCCATTTTCTTTTAAAATTTTCGAAATTGTAATTTTCAACAACATGTTTTCGACCCCTCATACCAAGAAGACTTCTCTGGTCTGGTGTCATTTTATAAACTTCATGAAGAGCTGCTTTAAAATCTTCTTTACTAATCCTATCTTCATAAATATATGGAACACTCTGGGATCCGATAATAGCCTTTGATGATGGCTCAATACCAATTCCGAACCATTTATCACCATTGGTAACTTGCTCTTGTAGACCACCCGTCATATTAACAATAATAGGAGTCTGGCAAGAAAGTGACTCAAGAGTTGCAAGACCAAACCCTTCGGCATCTGAAACGTTTAGTGTGCAATCTGCAATGTTATACATTGCGGCTAATACTGTAGGTGAAACTTTTCTGTTTGAGATTAAGACTCTCCCATCATCAATTCCCAAATCTGCAATAATCGTTTCTAAGTTTTGACCGTTGGGATCTCGCGGATCAGTGTGCATAAGTAATCTTACTTTTTCTGGGCCAACTTCCTCTGCGAATTCATTAAACCAAAAGATTAAAGAACCACTCTGCTTTCTTCGAGCATTTCGATTATTCCAGAAAAAAGTTACTCGCTGGTCATCTCCAAATTGCTCTTTTTTAAGACTTTCGATTTCTTCTTTCGCTAGGGGGATAAAAATTTTAGAATCAACTGCGTGTGGCAAATAATGATTTTCGGTATTTGGTGAAACATTGTTAACAATATCATGTGTGACTTTTGAAATAGATGCAATAACGTCTGTAGAATCATAAAACGACTTATTATACTGTGGATAAGGATAATTATCCCATACATGATAATATACCATTGGCACATGAGTTCTAACTTCATTCTCAATTGACCACAACCAGCCGTAGAAGCGAGGATCTGTCATAAACCAAATCATATCCGGTCTTTCATTAAATAATGCAGACCTAATCATTTCCCTGCTTCCATATCCTTTTACGGGATAAATAACCCAATCATCACCCCATCCTTCAACTTGTTGGGGATCATAATTTTCATGTTTTACTGCCCCACCAAGACAAACAACCTTATATCTCCCAGTGTTAAGAAGGGCTTCAATAACATATTTTGTTTGTGTACCAACACCAGAGGGTGCCAGTGGGTGGTCTGAAATTATAAAAATTTTCTTTTTATCTGTCATATTTCCTCTCAATTATGGGCAGTGTTCTGTTTTGTAAAATTGACATTTGCCGCATGATCTTTTGTCTTTAATAAAATTTTTCTTTTGAATATTGAATAGAGCCTTGTCAAGAAGCTCTTTCGCGTTTGTTTGCTTTCTGTTGGCTGATGTGACTCTGAAGATTTCAACATTATCTTTCTTTGCTGTTCTTTTTAGAAGAGCAAAATGCGTCTCGATATCCTTCAGTTCCACAGCGTGCTTTTGGGCATAAAATATCTTATATAGTGTAAGCTGATATGTTATTAGTGGGTCGGATTTCTTTCTCATATCCCATCCCCATGAGCAACTTTTCCAGTCAATAATGTGAATTTTTCCGTCAGGTGTTTTAACCACAGCATCAATATATCCCTTGAAGTTATATGAAATATCATCAATCGGCTCCATAAGGGCTTCTTCGGTAGCCAAAACTTCATATCCATCAGGAAAATATTCTTTCAGTGCCGGTTCAATTAGCGGAATAATTGCTTTTGCTTGTTCACCCATATCTACAATGAGCTTCTCATTTAGTTCCATGTCTTCGGGAAGATTTGCTATTTCATTAATGAATGAAGCCTTAAATTCCTCTAGCGGGTCATTGCTTTTATTTAAGAGTTTGTTTTCACAAACTTCATGAATTGCTGTTCCAAAGGCGGTATATTCATTCCCCATAAACCCCTTTAGTTTATCAATATATGTGAGTTTATGGTAGAAGGGGCAGAAAGCCCAGTTTTTCAATTCAGAAAAAGATATGTGTGGCAAAATTTACTCTTCGGTATTTGTTTCTTCTTCTATTATAACATCTTTTTGAGAATTGTCAAGGTTTTTTTGCGTTTTTTCTGAATTTTGTTGTGTTTTTCTACTTTTTCTTCTCGATCTAGAGGTTGTAGATGATTTTGTTTCTTTGGGAGTTTCTTCGACTTTTACTGCTGGTGGTGGTGGTGTTTCTTCGACTTTTGTTTGTGGAGCCGGCTTCTTTTGATCCAGATCTTCAAAGACAAAAGAGGCTTCCGTTACTCCTGCTTTATTATCGAGTGTTTGTTTTTCACAGACCTTTCCGGGTTTGTGCCCCTCTTTTATTAAAATATTTCTTGCGCCACTTTCATTGACTCTGATTCTTTTTCTATTCTGCTTGTTCAGGCTGTAAAAATCTGCACAGCTCAAACCCAAGCGGATGCGGCCGTTCTTTCTTGCTATTTTTTTATTCAGATCCATTTTCGTGTAATTCCTCTATTTTTTTATATAGTTGTGGTGAAATCTTCATTAGGTATGTCGGGTCTTCTAGAAAATAATATTCAAAACCACTTGCAAAATACTCTCTTAAAGATGTCGTCGGGTAAGCAGAAGTGAATAAGTTATAAGAAGCTGCTATGAAATTTAATCTATCATACCCGACTTCTTTATATAAATATTTATCCATCTTGGGATTATATTCTGGATCTAAAAATAAATCTAAATCCGGATTTAGCCCTTCTGATTCTAAAATATCATATAATTTTTTTCTTTTTTCCAAAAATTCATCTTCTATCTTCTTATCTCCATAGATATTATAGCCATATGGCTGCTCTAAAGAGTGTGCTATCTCATGAACAATATCATCTATCAAATCCTGTTCATTTTGTTGCTCATTTGATATATATATTGCTCCATCTTTATATGCAGCATTGACATCTTTTTTTATAAAATCATCAAACATTCCCACATAAATACTGTCTATTTCTCCCAAAAGAGTATTTGGAATATATGAATTAATAACATCTAAAACATTTTTAATGTTAATTCCACTTGTTATTTTATCTTTTATGAAAACTTGAATTTCCTCTTTCATGAGAAATTCCCTTCTTTGATTCTCAAATCTTTTTTGAGACATATGTAAATAGTCAGTATTATACATTTATTTCTATTCTGCCTTATTAAAAGCAGTCGCATCCCCCAATGCTGTTTCATATCCTCTTAAAAAATTTTCCTCTGCTACCGTATATAATACTTCTGGAAATTCTTCTGCTAAGACATTGATGATCATACCCATTGTTACTTCGTCGTTTTCCGGATTTAACTTTTTTCCGACGTAATTGACAAACAACTGCTTAAGTTCCCCGTCAGATATAACAATGTTATGAATTGGTGATTCAATATTATCCATAATTACTCCTAATTTCAATATTATATATTATAATACATTAATTACTAATTGTCAAGGTTAAAACTATAATATTTTCGATGACAAGGTTGCCAAGGCTGAACGCTCGCCTTTCTGCAAAGTTATGTGACCAGACAAATCATATTCTTTAAAATTTTCTACGGCGTGAACCAAACCATTTGAGGTCTCATCAATATAAACATTGTCAATTTGTTCGATATCTCCGGTTAACACAACTTTGGTATTTTCACCAACACGAGTTAAAATTGTTTTTACTTCGTGTAAGGTTAAATTTTGAGCCTCGTCAATAATAATAAATGCATTAGCGATTGATCTCCCACGAATATAAGTTAAGGCTTCAACCTCTATTATCCCTTTATCCATATAATCTTCCAAAGTTGCCTTATCATTACCTAATAAAAATTGCAAATTATCTTGTAATGGCATTAACCAAGGATGCATTTTTTCTTCCATAGTGCCCGGTAAATATCCAATATCTTTTCCCAATGGTTGCACTGGTCTAGATATTACAATTTTGCTATAGATTGGTTCTCCGCCGGAAAATGGGTCGGTTATAGATTGGGCTATACCGGCTGCTATTGCCATTAGTGTTTTTCCAGACCCCGCTTTGCCAACTAGTGTTATTAAAGATAAATTTGGATCCATTAGCATGTCTAGAGCAAAAGCTTGTTCTTTATTTCTAGCTCTTACCCCCCATATTCCCTTCTTAGAAATATCTTTTATTTTCATATAATGCCCGTCTTTATATCTACAAAGGGCGGATTTCTTAGGATTTAATTGAGAAGTTAACAAAACAGAATCGTTATTTTCAAAATTGTTTTCTTGAACTTCTTCTTCGGCAGCTGGTAACGAGCCATTAGAATAAATGGCATCAATTTCAACGTCATCAACCTCAATACTTTTAAATCCAGTATATAAATCTGCCTGAACATTTATAACTTTATTTTCAATATAATCTTCTGATGTAATACCAAGAGAGTCTGTCATAACTCTCATATTGATATCTCGCGAGACTACAACTACTTTACTATCTGGGAATTCTTGTTCAAGCTGTATAGCGATGGTCATAATAATATGATCTGCCTCATTTTTACTAAAATCTTGAGGTATCATATCGATATTTACACGCTTGACAATTAATTTTCCCTTGTTGGCTCCAAGAGAAACACCATCTTGCAAACTTCCTTTTTCTCTGAGAGAATCAAAATCTCTGATTATGCTTCTAGCATTAGCACCTACAGAGTCTTGTCTTTTTTTATGATTATCAATTTCTTCGAGCACCTTCATTGGTATAATAATATCGCTATTGCCATAATGATATATACACGAGGAATCGGTTAAACAAACGCTTGTATCAATTATATATAATTTTTGTGTCATCTATTAATAATTAGTTCCTAAAAGCAATAATCGCACCCTTTAGGTGTCTTTTAAATGCTTATTTAATACCCAAACAACTGTCTTGCCATCGCCATATAAATCTTTTATTTCTATGGCATCTACAAGGATTGCTTTAAGGTCGGGTTTTCCACATATCCATGATTTTACCTCAAATTTCTCAATATCTCTTTCAAAATAAGTCAAACCAGTTCTACTATATACTGGATATAAAAAATTATTATGTCCAAAGTTTGAAAGAAAACATGGAGTGCCTTTTTTAATTTTCACTACTAACTCCTAATCTATAAAAAAATTTTTATCATCTTTGGAAATTTCAATCACTTCTTTTTCTTTGTAATATTTTTCAATTACTTTTCTGACGGTAAAAGCTGATGGGTGTTTTTTTGTTATTCCCATTCTTCTTAATTCCTGCAAAACGTAACTCTCCGGAACAATATACATAACACCATGAAAGGCATCTGAAATTCCGGGGCTTATAGAGCATTGACCCACGCCGGCATCTCCCTTTGGGATTCTTTTTCCCTCGTCATCAATAAATTCTTCCGTAACAATATAAAGAAACCAATTCATATTAATAACTATGTATTATTATTAGGAAAAACCCCATAATAACAAAAATACATTAATATAATTGCTGCTACAAGCGACCACCAACTCACCAGTATTGACTTTTTGGCGATTTTTAAAATATTTTTCTTCATGTTGGAAATTTCCACTTACTGCCAATATCCCACAGCATTTTAACACCAAGCTCCTCACACACAATCTTTTCTGGCGTATTTTCTTCGTTTCTCATTCCGCCGTTGGCGAAATATGTCGGCCTATGTTCGATTATTGCTGTGCACACTGTTCCATCTTCATCATTTACAGAAACCACATTGACAACCCCCTTTATCGATATTAAAAACTCCCGCCTTTCCTTAAAACCAATTGAATTAAATCCTTTTTGGCGGAAGATCCACTCATCAGAGTTCATTGCAACAATTACATCTCCATAATTTGTGGCTTCCCTGATTAATCTAATGTGACCTACATGGATCGGATCAAAACCGCCAGATATCATAACAACATCATTACTCATTTATTTTTTCCTCCAAACATTCTTGAATTTGTAAAACCTTTGCAGCAGTTGGGGTTCCGTGACTAATTGAGAATACTGCGTAGGATACAAACGTAGAGATAACAGAGCCGAAGACGACCCCGATTCCAAAAAATAAATAATTTTTAATCAGTTTTTTAAATAATCTCATCTACCAATCCATATTTTAAGCAAGTATCTGCATCCCACCACAAATCATGTTTAAGAAGATTATTTAATTCTTTTTTGGGAATTTTAGTGTGTTCTGCGTATATATCTGTAATCATTTTCATTAAACGATCATTATTTTCCATTGTGTCTTTTTGTTCGTGATACTTTCCCCACATTCCAGAAGACAATTGATGAATTAGCATATAGGCATGTTTATTAATTTGCCGGTGGCTTGCCACCACACTCATGATTGTGGCTGCAGATGCAGCGCACCCTTCAATGACGGAGACGACTGGAACTTGTGAATTGGCGATATAATCAACCGAGGAGAATCCCGCGAAAACAGACCCCCCATATGAATTAATATGCAAGTAGATCTTGCCCGGATCATCCATATTTAAATTATTTTTTCTATTCATAAGATCACTTGAAAGCTCTTCAATCTTCATATTGAGGGATAAATTCTTTCCTCGTGAAACTTCTGTATAATAATAAATTCTGTTGCTTTTTATCTCTACTCTATTATTATCATCATTTTTTGTCAGATCAATGTCTGATCCGCTAATCTGATAAGGCAACGAAGCCCAGTATATATCTTTCATTGTTTCCTCTTTTTAAAATGGCACACCCGATAGGATTTGAACCTATGACCCTCGGTTTAGAAGACCGATGCTCTATCCAGCTGAGCTACGGGTGTGAATTGGTGGGCTTTGTAGGATTTGAACCTACGACCCTCCGGGTATGAGCCGGGTGCTCTGACCAACTGAGCTAAAAGCCCCTAAACATATTAATATTATAACCGTTATTAATCTATTTGTCAAGAGGTTTTTTATATTGAGTTCCAAATAATTTATCTATAAAGGGCATCGTGCCTGAAAAATTATGTCTTGCAGATTTTCTGTGGTGTATAAAATGGTGATTTGAACACCGACCCACTTGATCATCGTTGTGCATTTTATAATGTAACCACTCGTAGTAGAACACATAAAGTAAATATCCGCAAGCGAATGACAGGGATAGCAGTGAAAAAAGACAAAATACGGAAAAAAATGAAATTTTTGCCCAGACAGGCAACTTTAAATAATCATTTCTTTTTTCGTTATAATCATTTCTATGGTGTATCATATGCATTCTTTTCATATGATGGAGGATCGGCCATTTGCCAAGTTTACCGTGACCAACAAATCTATGGTTTAAATAAAAAGCCAAAGAAGTTGTGAAAAAGCCTATTATTAATAATATAACTTGTAAAATCATTCTGCCTCCAGAAATAATTATTTTCTAATTTTTTAAAAATTGATTTTTTTTAAAAAATTTCTCAATCTTATTACTCCGTCATCGATTTCAACGTATGTAGAGTGGGTCACCCAGTCGCCTGTATTGACATATGTTTTGATTTCTTCTTCTGAATTGATCCAAATTATAACTTCTGGAACGTGAGTGTGACCTACAACAAGAACATCAACATCTCTATTTTCATCCATAATATCCCAAAGTCTTTTTATTTTTCTTTTGTTAAATTTTAATTTCGTATACCAAGCAGATAAATTTATATTTAATGCCTTTTCTATCATATCTTGGAAAAAAGAAACAAACTTCATTATAGATCTTCGATGAACGATCCCTTTTTGATATTTGTCTCCATGTTCTATACGAAACTTGCGGCCGCCTTCTTCAAAACAATATTCTTTAACAAACTTTATATTTTTGAATGACTGACCGATTAAGCCTGATAAGCTAATGTCATGATTTCCCACCACATAAATGACTTCTTTATTAAAATCTATCGAGGCGAAAAGATCTATAACCAATGGTGTAAAGGTTGGTATTTTTAAAAATTCTATTATATCGCCATTCAAAATCAATTGATCATATTCTTTTTCTCGCAAAAGATTTATAAGTTCTCGCTTTCTGCAGAACCTTGATCCGATGTGAGTGTCTGAAACAATCAGTCTTTTCAATCTATTCCTCTTCTTTAGGATCTTTCCTGTATCTAATAATTGTTCTCTTTCCCTCAAAAGTGTGAGGCACATTTTCTCTTAAATAAATAGCGGCAGTATGGTTGGCAACAAAAAAATCTAAGTGGCGGCCGCCATCGTCGCTTTTAATTAAAATTTCTAATTCGTCACTTATTTCCAGATAAGGTTCGTAGGTGGCATATGCCAAGTTTATTATTTCTTGTTCATTAATTTTTTTATTCATTTCTATACCAAATTTGGTTATTATTGAAAATAAAAGAAAAGTACTGGTTCACTTAGATTGCCAGCTTCTCAGCCTCTCTGTAATTTCGGGAATGTGCGACAGGCGCTTCAATATACAGTATCGCACAAAAGAACAAAACTCACCCCCTCTTAATTCCCTTGGTTCGTTAGAGACAATGAACCAACAATGTTTATAGCATAACACTTTTCTCAAAGATCTATATATAAATATAATACTATTCCTCTTCTTTGTCAAGAAAATAATCTTGTGGTTTATATTTTTTATTTAATTCATGCAAATTTGATTCTTTCAATCCCAACATTCTCATAGCCTCGGCTTGGGTTCTAGTCGCAGAAAGGGCATATTTAAGAACAGCATCCTGAACTATATTCAATAGGCTACCCCAAATTGGAATTCCATACATTCTGTTGGAAATGTTTTTTGTCGACAGCTCTAGCTTTAAAGCAATTGCTTCTTCTAAAGACAAATTGTTTAACATTATTTCAAACTCATCATTAGATTTCCGTTCTTTTCTAAGCTTGCTTATAATACTATAATTTTTATTTTTACCATTATAATTTTTCTTTCTTTTCCAATTAGACATAATGGCTTTATTGTTCTTTATTAATTATTAGTATGTTTAGTGTGATTAAATATAATAATAATTAAAATATTAGAATGATTAGAATGATTAGAATGATTAGAGTGATTAAAATATTAGAATGATTAGAATGATTAGAGTGATTAGCTTGGTTAGTGTGATTAAATAAAGTATATCGTTTAAAAAATGTCTTGTCAAGTAAAATAATTATTTTTTTTTAGAATAAGCCCTCTATATCACTTTCTTCTTCTTCGCTATCAATATCGATATTATCATCGGATGGCGCGTTTGGGGTAATATCTTCAATATTTTCTGAATCTGCATCCTGTGGTGAGGGGAGATCGATATTTGTTTCCGGAATATCGTTAAAGAATTCTTCTTCGTATCTGTCTGCCCAAAGTGCCATATTTTTCTTAAAATAAATCTTAAATAAATCTCTTTCAGATAATTCACCAGCTGGATATTCTTTTTCATCAATCATTACAGATTTTTTTATTGGTGTATCCTTTGGAACGTTCAAATAATATCTTCGAAGAACTGGGCCAATTCTTTTATATGACTCTCTGGCAAATCTTTTATTTCCTTCAAGCTCATTGTGATCAATATCGATATCGCCATCTTCTCCAATAGAAAATATCTCCTCTTCCTCTTCTTCTTCAGCTTCACCGGCAATGTCACCGCCTTTACCTTCGAGATCTTCAATACTTAATTTAATAAAATCATCTTTTTCTTCAGGCTCTTCGAGCTGTTCATCGTCGACAAATCCTTTTTCGACAAATTCTTGACCCAATGATTGAGGTTCCTTATCAGTATCAATCGTTTTAAAATCTTCATCAGCAAAGTCAATAAGAAATTCTACAAACTGTTCTCTATCTTCTTGATCAGAAGTTAAGTCTGTATATGCATCTTTGAACGCCGGATTAGAATCAGGCTTAGCAGGATCACCGACAGCCTCTTTAATAAAATGAGCTAATTGATTCAGTGATGTATATTCATATTTGTAAGTCGCTTCAGAAAGCAAATTCCGCACGATACTGCGAACCAAGTCTTCCTGCTTTGTGTTTCTCGCTTTTACAATATTAATCGCTCTACGGATATTCTCGCGTAAAATTTGTTCTTTTAAGAAATTTTCTCTATTAATCATTTGGTTAGTTCTCCAGAATTTATAAATAATTAGTTATTTATTTTTTCTTTTTTTCTTTTTCTTGAATGGTGGCTTTCCGCCTAGAGGCAGTGAATACCCTTGGATCGAACTGGTATTATTGGCTCCCAAACCACCGGCTGATGATACTTCTTCAATTTCTTCAAATTCAAAATCATCCCCTTCTGCTTCTGCTTCTGGCTCGTCTGGTTCATCTGTCTTATAATCGTCTTGCAGGGCGGGTTCATCATAAATCTTTCTTTTCTTTTTTGGATTTGATCTCATTGGTGGGCCAGCTGCAGTGTTTATAATACGGTATTCGCCCAGATCTTCTTTTTCAGAATAAACTTCTTCAATAATTGAGAAAACTGTTTCTGACAGACTCTCCCCCATGAACTTCATATCTTTCGACCATTTTAATGTGAATTCTGGCTCTCTTATCCAGTCTCCGGATTCACTTTGCTTGAAGCCAACTTTGCGATACCATGCTTCAAGGTCTCGTGCACCCAGCCTCTCCGATCCAAATGGAGAAGGATCTAAAGATAAAGTTATATCAGCCTGATCTGCAAGTTTGACTATCTTATTCATAACAGCCGATGCATATCCTTTTGCCTCACATTCTCCAGCAGGCACAGTATTAATACTTGACAAGTGAATTAGTGTGCCCCACGGATTAAGTTCAGTCATGACCATACAATGCTTGCCGGAGTCACTCTTACCCATATACCAGTATCTTTCCCTTGGATTAAGGGGGTTTTGTGATGATAATTTCTGATACTCTTTCATGAATTTATCAAAACTTTCATTTTCACCCTTGTCACTAGATTTTTTCAATGAAATTATTTCTGAGAGGTCATTAGAGCTTTCGCTAATTTTATCTTGTAGTAATTCATAGATGTTTTTATCAAACCACCCCATAGCCTCTTTGAAGCTCTCTGGGGTTAGGTTCTTCATCGCATCTCGGAGTGTAGATCCACTCATTTCTTCGCCATTGGGCAATTTGATTGAAATATGCGGCGCGGTCGTAATATAAGCATGGTTTTCAAACGGTTCTAGATTTTTTTCGTTTTTGGCATAAGATCTCAAATAGGTCGGGGATCCGTCTCTTTTCTTCCCATCTAAGTTTTTAAACCTTGGGCTTTCATTCATATCTTTTTTGCCAACTGCGTAAATGATAACATCACCTTCTGAATCAAACTGGTCTGCTATTTCTCCCATCCTATATGGAGATACAACTTGAAGTATTTGAGATTCTGGGATACCGTGTTTAATCATAATTTCTTTTTTCTCTTCAAAATTTAGTGGAGACCTTGGTGGGGAAACCTTATTTGAAGTTACGACATACACTTTCTCGGCTCCATATTTTTCTTGCAGAGCCTTAAACACTTCTGCGTGATGTCTTCCCATAGGCTGGAATCTGCCGGGATATAAAACAATTTTTCTTTTTGCCTCTGGATCTATGGCTTCCGTTAATTTCGAAATAGGAGGAATTCCCGATCTACCATATTTAAAAAGCCCCAATACTTGATTGATGGGTGCAAAGTTTCCAGTAAATTTATAAGTCATGCCATTGTGATCAAAAACAAATCCCTCAGCAGCGGTTGAAATATTTTCGACCTTTTTGATTTTGTTCATCTGTTTTTGTAAAATCTCTAAAGCTTTTTCGTTTCCGGAAGTTTCAATTGCTTTTATGGCTGCAGCAACTTCGTTCTTGATTCGTTCGGCCTCTTTCTTATTATCAAGGATAAATAAGCTCTCAAGACCTTTCAACATCTCAACAGAGAAATCGTGAATGATTTCTTCGATAGGTTCAACTGCTTTTTTCAATATTTCAGCTGAATTTTTCACCATATATATGACAGCATTCTTATCTTTTGATGAAGCTGCTTTCACAATTTTTCTGGGGTCTAATTCTTTTGGCATCTTATCATAACCATAGGCAGATCGATAAGATCTATTTGATAATAATATTCTCTTTAAAAGAATTTTTTCCATATCTTCTTCTAATTCTATCCCCTCTTCTCTAATCATGGATAGGATTCTAGCCATAATATATTCGATAATCATTTGATTATCAGAAATACCTTCAGAAGAAATTTCATCTTCCAGCCTAGAAAGGGCAGAATTTAGAGCATCTTTATCTTCAAGTTTTTTTAGCTTGAAGATAGCATCCATTTGAATATTAAATCTCTTATCTGATATACTTTGTTGTATTTTTTCCAACTCGTCAGATAACATTTCGGCGTTTTTTGAGACATCTTTTGGGCCGGTTACAATCTCCCCGGTTTCTGGATCTTCTATCTCAACCTGAACTGGTTTACCGGTTTCCTTATCAAATTCAGATCCTCCGCCACGATGAATCGCCATAACTTTTGATGTGTAATTGATAACATTCGCGGTGTCTGGATTGACAATTTCTGCGTTATAATATATATTTGTGTCTGCGCCAAAGATTTGCACCTGTCTGGCTCTCGGCATCTGCTTGATTACGCCTTCGAAATCTCTTAACGCCTTTGAGAAGGATTTTTTTAAAGAAGGGTTCGAGGAAAACTTATCGGCTAATTGCCTCTTTGACATGCCGCCTTGTTTAATATTTGATAAATTGCGAGCGGCTCTTGCCTGCCCCTCATTAAACTCAAGCTCTTGGTCAGCAACAGAAAAAGAAACAAAAAGATTTTGGCCGTCTGTCTTTTCTGTTCCTTCTAGCTCCCCTCTGGCGGCTTTTTGAAAGATGTCTTTTATTTCACTAAATGATAATCTGGGATTATCATATAGATGACTCATGTGTCCAGCAACGCCGCCCATTTATTAATCCTCTTTATTTTCTTCTAGGAGTGTCAATTTTTCATTTAATTTTAAATTTTCTTCCGTAAGAAAGTTATTTTGTTCTTCTAATTTTCTATGCTCTCTACGAAAATGAGAAAGATTCTCCAGAGCTACTTCGATTCTTTGTCTTTCTTTAATGGTTCTCACATTGAGGCTCTCTAAGGTTTCCCTGATCGAACGAGCACGAGAAAGAGCAGAAACCTTCTTTTTTTTCCACTCTCCAATTAAAAATTTTCTTGTGATATCATTAAAACTCATGTTATTCCTCTTTAGCCTTTGTCTCTTTTCTTCTTCTAGGCTTTCTAATTCTAGCTACCGGTTCTTTTTCTGCTTTCTCTACTTTGATAGGCTGAACAATTACATCTTCCACAACAGAAGGTTCTTCTATCTTTTTTTCGACAACTACCTCTGGTAATTCTTTTTCGATTTTTGGTTCAGGTTTCACCGGTAGTGCGGCTTTAACGACTGGCGCTGTTTTAACGACTGGCGCGGGGGATACCTTATTACCGTTTTTGTGATTCAGATATCTTTGTGTTCTTTTTCTTCTTTTACCCATTTTAAAGGCTCCTTTTAAAACTATGCATCATATAAATAGTTCAAAATTTAACTTGAACCCGTAAATTCTGTGTTGAGTCTTAATCTCAAACTTTGTATTCCCTTTCCCCCGAGCTTAAAGGGTACCTGCTCGGAGGCTCTAGCTCTCTGCACTGATAAATTTTGTATATTATATGTATTGAGAACATATCCTGTCGAATCCATATCAATTAATTTTACGGTAGGGGTAGATCCTGTTATGACACTGCCACCACCGGATGATATTACTGCGTCAACATCACCATTTTCGGTTACTCCGCTATCATATGCATAAAATTTTAAGTTCATAGCATATGTTCCAACTACATCTGGATTAAATGTAAATTCATCATCTAGGTTTAACTGGCCAGATGATGCGGAAGCGGCAGAGCCTGACTGTATAAAATATATATCATATACTTCAGATTGGCTCAAATCTCTATCCCATATGGATAATTCATCTATAGTCTGCTCGCCGTCGCCATGCGTTCCCATCCAACTGGCGAAAAAATCGTTTGAGAGACCGGTTAGCGCGGCAGAGTGTGCTGTTGTGGATACCAGATTACCGTTCAGATAAGCTGCAATATTAGCCCCATCCCAAGTCATTACGATATGATTCCAATTCGCGGAGGTAACTGTGATGTCAGCATAATTACCACCATAACTACCTACGAAGCAGCGGATAGTCGTAGCATCTTGCCAGAATATTCCAAAACCCTGACTCCAACTAAAGCCGTTTGACGCTCCCGCAATCGAATCCCATATTGCCGGCACCCATGCTGTATCGCCCTTGAGCCAAAGGCTAATTGAAAAATTCGCAGAGATAAAATTCGATGCTGCTCCAAAGTTAATATTATCAGTCACCCCAAATTGATAGGCTTGCGCCCCCACTCTTCCTGCAACAAGGCTTGCTCCTGTGACCGTTCCGTTTCGGGAATTACCAGAAGAATCATCAGCATCTCCTTCGAAGTGCCATAGCCCTTGATTACTTGTCATATCTAAATATGTGTTAACGCCTCCATCTGGAAATGGTATACTTTGATTGACATATGAACTTCCGCCGGGAACAGATACCCACGACCACTCGTGAGCATAATCCGCCACCGGTAAGCCTTGGGTTGTTGCATCAAAAGTGGCAGGAGTTCCAACTGTTCCTACAATATCAGACACATTAAAAACAAAAGTCGCGTCATGTGCCACTGTCGCAAATGAATTTCGAAGATCCAGTGCTCCAACTGGAGCGTCATGCACCACTGTCGCAAATGAATTTCGAAGATCCAGTGCTCCAACTGGAGCGTCATGCACCACTGTCGCAAATGAATTTCTAAGCTCTAATTCGCCCACCGGGGCACTATGTACCACTGTTGCAAATGAATTTCTGAGATCCAATGACATTAGCTAACCTCTGTTTTCAACAAAACTCCCATTGTAGGAAGCCACGCTCCGACTCCGGGCGCAGTGGGTGTAGTCACAGTAACATATGTATCTGATCCAATTACTGACGCGGGACCAGACACAGATGAAGGTCCCCCCGCAGCTTTGAGATCAGTAAAAATACTAAAACCTCCTGTTCCGGCTGCATATGAATGAGATGTGACTCCATATATATTGGTCGGTGAAATGCCGAGCTTGGTACTTAATATGTTCGTTTCAATCACGACATTTTCTCCAGAAGAAGGTGTCGTCTCACTAACCACGGGCCCGACAGCAATAGGTGGTACCAAAGCTGTGCTTTGTGGTCCGCCCGCACCGGGGAATGATGCAGGTGACCAAGTTCCGTTGTCTGAACTGTCTGAATCAGCAGCAATCCTTGTTACGAACTGATCAACAGGGCAAGGATCTGCCCAGTTATCGTAAAAGGTAATATCACTCCAAAAAGTATTATCATTAAATCCTATCCAAGAGTTATATAAGCTACCAATATATCCAGTAAATCCTGTATCTGCAGATTGCGCGTTTGACCCGACGATTTCTTGAACGCCATCGATCCATAATTCTCCCAGCCAAGGATTTGAACTCATATCAAAGCGAATGGCGATATGGTGCCAAGTGCTTGAATTCAGAGTGGTGACAGTTTGACCAATAAATCCGTTGTTGACATAAAATTTTATTTGCCTAGTCAAACTATCTGCCTCACAGCGAATATCTGTGCCAGACAAATTTCCCTTAACAACTAAAAGCTGTTGATTATTAAAGAATGCTGCACTCGGGGTATAAACATATCCGCTTAGCCATCCAGCTGGCGAACCTTCCGTCTCGTTTGTTGGCAATCCAACTCCGTATGTTGAGCCACCATCTATCATGTTTAATGAATATCTCCCTCCCGGAGATCCTAAATATGATCTAACATGCAATGCTGATGTTTGGGATCTATTCGTAGCTGAGGTGTTCCATTGACCAAGAGTATTTAATTCGGCAGTTGTTTCTGGGCCAAAAGCCCAAGACCATTTTAGTGACATTTATTGTTCCCCCTCAAATGTTCCGGGATAGAGGGAATTTATTTCCTCTTTGGTGTGTTGAACCCAATCGCCG
>Ga0315322_10001216_pt1 | contig 19784 bp, 18 predicted proteins | sample M110021515metaG_FD_203461 | JGI IMG/M metagenome (GOLD analysis project Ga0315322, IMG submission 203461) | Ammonia-oxidizing marine archaeal communities from Monterey Bay, California, United States - M1 100m 21515 | ecosystem: Environmental > Aquatic > Marine > Intertidal zone | place: USA...
TTGTAACATCCGGTGACATTTTGACCATTCATTTCGTAATCTTCGAGATACATGTATGATTCACATTCCAATGCAGTGGAACCTGGCACAATTGTGTGGGTCACCGTGTTGTAGCAAATCTCATTGACTGGGATCTCTGGTGGCATTAACACCTTATCGATTACATGAATAATTCCGTTAGATGAGTCTACATCGGCAGTGGTTACAGTAGCATCCCCAACCATAACTGTACCATCTGTTACTGTGAATGATGCTTCAGCACCATTGACCATTGTTACAGTCAATCCATCTGTTACATCAGCAGCATTGACCGCTCCGGAGTAAACATGATACAGCAAGATATTTTCTAGGGTTGCATTTTCTTCATCTGTATCAAATGTTGACAAATCGATTTCAGCATCAATGAATGCTTGATCTGTTGGTGCAAATACGGTGAATGGTCCATCGCCTTGAAGCGTTGTCACTAAATCAGCGTGGGCAAGTGCTGCGACCAAGGAGTCATGAACTCCTGTGGACATTGCATTTGTCGTTATGTCATCGTTCTCATCGGCTGCCACATTGAGTGGTACCGCTGACAACAAAAGTAAGGCTACTAGCATGCTAACAGTTTTAATCTGCATTGACCATGAGCCTCTTCTTCAAGTATATACTGTTTTGTTTTGAGACATATGCCATAAACCGATGCATAGACATCTGTTCCGCTCCATTGAAATGTAGAACCCCATCCAGAAATTATGCGCCGCATCCTAATCGTGCTCATTATTCTAATGATGATGCCTCAGATGCCCGCTAAAGCAAGCGAAAAGCCATTTAATTTTTATCTTGATGAGGATATTATAATCCATCCAGGTGAAACAGTACCGTTTAGGATTGCATGGCATAATATTGTAGGTTTTGAACGTCACTTTGAGATTAGTATTGATGAAAAACATGAGAATTTGACGATTGATAATATTCCTGAAAACGGTACTAGAGTCGCTTCAGGACGACTTGGGGAAATGAATATAAATCTCACTACTGAGTCTAATTCTGATTATGAAACCATTCAATTCTCTTTACTCATTACTTGCCAAGAAATTCCTGACTGGAATGAAACATTTGCGGTTGATGTAATTGTATCTAGGTGGTCTAGTCTGGCGTTTGGGGCAAATGACGGTTCGTCTTTTTATGTCCAACAAAATGTCAATACGAGTTTAGCGGTAAACATTTCAAATACTGCAGGGTTTGATGATTTTGTAAAAATTAGTATGAACACTTCATCCGATTGGGAATTTGGATTTGTCGGCGATACAAATGGGGACAATGAAGTACATATCGACCTTCTAAACGGAACTGATGTTTTCATTTATTTTTGGATTATTACGCCTAGTGTACAAGATGGAGGACCACTCGCAGGAACCGGTCCAACCTTCCACCTAGAAGCAGAATCAGGTCTCGATAGACAAATTTCAAGTTGGACCTTTGGTTTGGAAATGCAAACATTTCACAACATGACAATCGATTATGTCGATAGCAACCTTAGCCTAAATCCCGAAGAAAATGGGCGCATCGAAGTTACCATTAGAAACAATGGAAACATAGAAACTTATCTTGATGCTGCACTGAGAATTGACTCGGTTATTGATGATCGAATAGAGCAAGACGGTTGGACAATAGCACTGTTTAATGCCTTTGAATTTCAGATTTTATCACCAAATGAATCACGAACTATTGAAATCGGATTTGATGCCCCTAATTTAAACGCTGGAATGGTAGAAGTTGAACTAATTGTACGCCCACTGGCTTATCAGCAGAGAGTTAGCACTGTCAGCGTTTCAGCGGAACTGGAATGGCAACGGGGAGGCACACTTGCACTCGAAGGAAATTCGTGCTTGTCTGTAATGTGGAACCAAACTTGTCAACAGATGGTCAGCATACAAAATACTGGTAATTACTATGATGAGTTTTCATTACATTTAGTTGACGAAATCGGGATGAATTTCGAAATTACTTCAGAAATCATTGGACTATCTCGTGATGAAAGTAGCGGGAATATTCCATTAAACATGACACCTTTCATTGGTGCAGATGGCATGCTACCTGCTTCAGTCACACTAGAACTACACCGAATTGATGGAGTTGTACTTGATTCACTCAGCACTACTACAAGCACTTCACCCAATGTGAAGTGGGTTTGGGAAGATGCCAAGAGTTCAGTAAACAATGGGAAATTGGAAATTGTATTTACCATGCGTAACGACGGAAACACGGCGGATGGATTGATCGTTCGCATGTCGACATCATACTATACTGAAATGAGTTTCATACCCCCTGCTGATTCTATCGTCGAGGAGGGAAGCACAAACATAAGGTCGTTTGAAATTATTGATTGCGCTATGGGTGAAAATTTCACATTTAGAGCATGGGCCAATATACCTGACAACCAAGGTGCAAGTGATGATTTTTTCCTCAATATCACCGCACATAGCCGTTTAGCAGAAGAATATCCATTCACTTATTCTGTGAATTCCTCTTTTGATGCGATGGAACCAACAGAAGAGAGCGATAGTTCTGTTATCAATTCTCTTTCAAATTTTGTTTCCGATGTTGGGTCGTTATTTTGGGCATGGAAGTGGATTTTAATGGCGGCTTTGGTTAGTGGAATAATGATCAATAAATCTCTTCGTGATAGGCAAGCACGACTCGAAGAAGCTGCCTTAATGGCACCGTTACCCCAAGAGAATAAGAATTCTGATAATTGGCTGGAAGAATTTGCGACTAAGAAACAAACTGTACCCGAACCTGTTAGTTCACCTACTATACCAGAACAAGCTTTCAAAGGAATGTTTCAAGCAATTAGCGGTCCAACAAAACCGAGCTCTGAACCTGTAGATGCGAACTTAATAGGTGCTGCAAGTACAGTACTTGATCACCACGATACAGTTGCAACAAGAACCCGATTAGACAATTTAGCCACCGGAATTGCAACGGATGGAATTAGTAAGCCACATACTGCTAATGTGGCTCTTCCAGATGACATTGTCCCAGTCACTGATAGGACTGTTCCAAAAGAAAAAGTAATCGATGATATCCCCGACATGGTAGATCTCAGCGACCTCGACTTGTAAGTGATAGAATGAATATAGGAGTTGATGAAGCAGGAAGAGGACCAGTTATTGGTCCGCTTGTCGTTTGTGCTTTTGCTTCGACATCTCAATCATATTTGCGTGAGTTGGGAGTCAAAGATTCCAAAGATCTCAGCAAAAAACGACGAAACGAATTATTTGAAATTCTCTCAAAAATGCCCCACAGTGTTGTTATTTGTTCACCTGAACGTATTGATTTATCTGATAACCTCAATACACTAGAGGTCCACTTATTTGCAGAAGCGATTTCTAAAATGCCTGATGGCGAGATTATGCTAGATGCCTGTGATGTCAATGCCAATCGCTTTGCCAGTAATGTGTCAAAACTTTCAGGGCGAACTTGTGAAGCTGAACACAAGGCTGATGAAAATCATCCAGAGGTTAGTGCTGCAAGTATTATTGCTAAAGTTACGCGTGACCGCCTAATTGCTGAATTAGCACATGAATTAGGATTTGACATTGGAAGTGGATACCCATCCGATCCTAAAACTAAGGCTGCTGTAATTGAATTAATCAAGGGAGAAAAACCGCATGAGTGTTTGCGCTGGTCGTGGAAAACAGTTGAAAATGCATGGGGAGGAACTCCTCCACCACGCCCAAATTCAAGCCAACATACCTTGTTTTGAATAAGTAAAGCCCCCACGCCCAAACATGGAGTGGCAGCCGGACCAAGCAACATCTGACCTAATTAGGCTACTTGCATTGCAAAACAGTCTACAATATTCAGGTAAGGGCCAGGCTGGATCTGTGATTAGCAGAATAATGGGCAGTAGGGCCGATTTACGACCATTTGGAAAATATATTGCACCGCTTGTTGCAAAGGCCGTATCAGAAGCTAACTCAAAAGCGGAGACAGATGGTCTCGATTCAATAACTGAGATATTGGCTGCAGAGGCGCCGGAACTATTGGAAAGGAAAATTCAAACGCGTAGAGAAGGACTACCAGAATTACCTAATTTAGATGGAAGAAAGCCAATTTTGAGATTTGCTCCAAATCCCAACGGTCCGCTTTCGTTTGGCCATTCTCGTGGATTAGTCATCAATGGTCAATATGCCAAGGACTTAGGTGGAGAACTAATTCTAAGATTTGATGATACCGACACCACAGTAAAGCCTCCGATGATGTCTGCATATGATTCAATACCAAAACAACAAGAATGGCTATGTGGTTTTCCCGCCCACCGTATTGTAATTGCTAGTGAAAGAATGGAATTTTATCATGACCATGCTCGACAAATGCTGGAAGGTGGATTCGGTTATGTGTGCACATGCTCAGGAGAAGATTTCAAAGAGCACCGTGTTGCTATGACCGAGTGTCCTTGTCGTGATAATGAAATCAATACAAATTTGGAGAGATGGGGTATGATGAATGACCCTGAGTCATACCAACCAGGCGATGCTGTTCTACGAGTCAAAACCGATATGACATTGAAAAATCCAGCATTAAGGGATTGGCCTGCTGCCAGAATCCAAACCAATTCTCATCCAAGAGTTGGTGACAAATGGCGTGTTTGGCCACTGTTAGATTTCCAATCTGCTGTCGAAGACTACCTCCAAGGTGTAACTCATATTATTCGTGGAAAGGATCTCATGGACTCGACACGAAAACAAACTTTGCTTTATGCACACTTTGGCTGGACTTATCCTGAAACAATTTATTGGGGTCGTGTAAAGGTACATGAATTCGGAGTATTCTCGACATCTCAAATGAAACGTGATATTGCTGCAGGAATGTTTAGTGATTGGGACGATCCCCGGTTACCAACCCTTGCAGCTCTATCTCGACGAGGTATTCAACCTGAGGCACTACGTGCATTTTGGATTGAATTAGGATTGACTCAGAAGGATATTGCAGTTCCACTAAGCACCCTATATTCACACAATACGAAGGCTATTGATTCAAAATCACCGAGATTGGCCTTTATCAGAAATCCAGTTCCGCTCGTTTTGACAGGGGAATTACCCCGTACAGGGAGTATTATCTCACACCCGGATACTGAAATGCCAACAAGAGATTATTCGATAGATGAAGGAGTTTGGATAGAGCAAGAAGATTCTGGAAAGCCAATCCGCCTGAAAGATTTGTGTGATGTCGATAAAGACGGAAATGTCGAAAGTATTGACAGAAGTGACAAACGTGGCATAATTCACTGGGTTGCAGGTGGTAAGCCATCACAACTGACAATCGCATCGGGGCAAGACCTAATTGTTGTAGAGGGGATTTTGGAAGACCACAATCACCCCATTGGCACTATTGTTCAACTCGAACGTATAGGGTATGGGATTGTCGAAAACGATGGATTGCTCATGGTCCATGACTGAGAGCTATTGGCTCACCATCATCGGTGGTTACAACAAATTTCGGTTTTCGGACTTCACACTCTTGTAAAGAGGGGTCTACCAAAATATCCAATTCACAAGCACTACCACAAGTTCCACCTCGTGATAGATGTTCTACCACTAGTATTCCAAGGATGTTTTCGCCGCCCCAGACGACTAAAGCATCGCACAGTCCGAGCCTAACTTTAGCTTCATCTAGAGAATCTTCTGCACCAATTGTGGAGAATTCCATGTGGGTGACTGGGGCATTCGGTTCTTGATTGTCCCGATAGGTGGATTCAAGACTGTTGGCGTTTACGAAGGGTCATGGCAATCGAACGACTTCTCACAGGAAACCTTGGTTCGCAAGTAAAAGAATTGATGGCAACAGAGGATATTCTCCTCGAGGCAGTACGTGATTTGGTGAAGGATGAAATCAAAACCTATATCCGTGAAAAGGTCGATGCAGATCAAGAATTAAAGGGTGAATTAAAGGAAGCAATTTCATATTACTTCAATGCAAAAGCGCGTTCGGTATATGCGGAACTCAAGGCAAGCCGAGCCGCTGCAAGACTCGGACTCAGAATTCTACCCGATGAACTTCAAGGTGAAGTCGGTGAAGCATTAGTTGGGCTCTTTGAAAAGGAACTCGGTAATCTGCTGGAAAAGGCACTTTGAGCCGCTTTGGGCTCATATCGCCACAGTTTTCAAGAGGGTGAGTCTTACAGAGGAGGTTAGGTGTATCACCTATGCGCACAATACAACCAATAATTCTGTGCACAATCTTGCTACTATGTTGTGTACCAATTCATCCAGTTGGAGCGGATTCTGTTGAAGTTTGTTGTGATTCTGGACCTATTGAATTATACCTAATCGGTCCAGCAACATCTGGCACGATGTCCCCATTCGATTCTGATTTGTCTGCTGAATCAGAGGAAGTCACTATTTCCGATGCAATCGCACAGCAAAAAGAAATCGCAACATGGTCAATTAATCCAGCATGGACCGGTAGCTATCCATCATCAACATGGGAATTTAGCATTGAATATGAAGTAGAAAATGCAGGTGGCGCTCAAATAAACGCCTCTGTAACAGTTGATATTGGTGGCGATTCGTTTGTAGGAACGACTGACCAATCAAATGCTTTTTTGCCGTCAGGTACTGGGAAATTGGCTATTGATGTGAATATCGACTCTGGCGCAATTCCATCATCAACAGATATTGTTGTGACACTCAATGCCCAGACTGTTGTTTTCAGCGTACCTGGTGCTGAAGCCGGTTTAACTTTCAACTGGGGAGGAGAAGGTGATGAATCTACAATTACTGCTAACATCCCACTAGTGGATTTGCTAGTAGAGGAGCCGACAACTGAGGGAATGGATGTTTACATTTCATTAGTGGTTGCATCGCCTTTTGGACAGTCTGCTACTGCACATGCAAGTAGTCTTGGAATAAGGGTAAATGGAGGCGATGTTTCAGGAGATCCTATCGAGACAAGTAGTGGTGAATTCGTTCGTCTTACTTGGACATGGAGAGCAAATAATGAGGGTGCTCACAATATCACTATCGAGGCCATTATTCAATTGCAGGCGGGAACACCTATCATGTCGGGTTTGACAGAATTTATGATTGACACATATGATGACGGTAGTGGAGAAGGCGGTGTATATTATCCCTTAAATGAGCCCCTGCGTACCGATGGGTCCGGTTCATATCTTAATGTAAAAATGGATATGACATTATATACTGAAGATGAGAATCTTGTTATGGAAAGAAAAATTGTGCTAAATTTTGATGATGAAATTGCATATTGGATGCGTTGGGGTTTAGATAACATCGGAAGTAAAGATGCTTTGTTCGTAACTGGGTCATCTTTGGCATTGTTCCAAGCCGGTACCGTAACTGAAGAAGATAGAGGAAATCGTGTAATCGATGATGTTGAGAAAAGTCAATTTGAAATTCAAATGAGCGGGCTTGCAACAACTTACATGGATGAGGGAATGGCCCTTGATTTAGATGAATTAGTTGGTAATAACATTCAAGATATACGCATTTCATACAAACTTGATTTACAAGATGAAAAGCGAGTTATTCCACACCCTGTTACTCTTACAATCAATACTGTTGAGGTTTTAGATCAAAATGAGGGCACCGATATAGTTCGAAGTTTTGTAAATGTACAACCAATACCGATTTGGTCAGAAGTTGATTTGAGAATTAGTATTGAAACTAGTGTGATGTCGAGTTTAACCGGGGCGGATCTTATCCAGGATAGCGATAACCTAGACTTTACCCACCGACGCACTCCATTCGGAGAAACTATTGAAATCACAGCAACAGGATTAGAGCCAAGTGAACAATTTACCCTATCTGCAATACCAACCACAAATCCTCTAACTGCTCCATTAACTCTAACCGTAATCAGCATAGCAATTGTTCTTGGAGGTTTGTGGTTTTCACTTCGTCTTACTAAAAACAAGCGCCGCAGTGCATTATGGATCGAAATGGTTCTGATCCCAGTTGTATTTTTGTCACTATACCTTGCCTACCCACCATTCACAGTAGGTGTTATCGCAGCGACTACAATAACGATGTGGATAATTACAGCTATTGCAAGCCCACGTAGGAAAGGGTTTGTGCCGACAGCAATTACCAACGCTGCATTCCCAATTATTGAATGTCCTGCATGTAGCGTACCAAATTCAATTACAACTGATGAAAGACCGTTTAGATTGCCTTGTAGTGGCTGTAGCCGCATCCTAAAAATTGTTGAGTAATCACAAATGACCATTTGTAATTAGTGAGTCTACGATGCTACTAGCGTGTACTCTCGCCTTATCCACATCTTCTGGCCAATCCTCGGCTGCCAGATGGAGTTGGCTCGCTATGTCGGTTTCAACACCGGGAATTAGTGCCCTATGCCAAATTAATTCTTCCAACCTCATTGTAGACATTCCATCTTCACGCAAGGTCGGTAGAACCAGTTCACTTATTGCCGAACTACGAGCATCAACATCCATACTACCCCATCCTTTTGAAAGTCTCTTCAGCATCCTCTCTGACAAGCCAGGGATCATACCGGGAGCAGGGGTTGGGACTTCAGGAAGTGGCCTGATAACTATCGAACCTTCATTGTCAAGGTGGTCGCGTAATGCTGACATCACGGGATCATAATTCGCTTCCATTCCCTGCCTTAACCAGCAGCCAGCTATAGCCATAGGACGTTGTTTTCGAACTCGAGTTCCTTCAGGTGCTAAAATGGCAGATAATGCTGAGCAAAACGCAACACAATCAACTGCACCGTGATGAAGTTTATCCGATGCACCTAACTTTACTTCTACCAACAGAGGAACAATATGGATATAATTTCCAGTTATCTCCAAATTACTTTGTGATTCATGAAACGGGTCAATATGGATAACCAAACCATCTACTGTGGGTAAATCTTGAACATGGTCTCTGCCTACATGCTTTCTAGGAGGTAAAACACGGCGCCGGTAATGTAGCGAATTATCAAGGAAGGCGGCCTCTAGTTGTGCCAAAGCCAAGATCCCATCTAAATCAGCAGGAGCCATTAGTTGGACTAATTTCGCCGAGGAAATCGCTGAACAAATAGTATTCATTTCCTCTTCCAAAAGAGAAAATATCGGTGACTGAAGTAGACTATTCAAACACTCACCTAGCAGTGACACACCGTAGGTAGTTCATCAAGTTGAGTGTTCAATCACTCAACCATCAAACGAAGTTGGTCACGCTTGTATTTCCAATCTGAAGGAAGGCTTCCTTCGCTAATGTAGTACTTAGCAAGGCGTCGGATTTTAGCCTCAGTAAGTTCTAGTGAACGCTTGTTGTGCAGATCCTTATGATTACCAGAGCCAAGATGCTGGATAATTCCAACAGCCTTTCGCATTAGATTCATCATATCTTCAGGGTAAGTACCGCCAATCTCATTTTCTGCTAAGACTGCAGCGATTCTCTTTCCGCCAAGAACTGCACGGACGTCAGGAACTGCGTGCTGATCGCGCAGTATTGTTCCAATAGCAGCTGATGAATGACCAGACTTTCCTAACTCCACAATAAGAGCAGTAACTGCAGATGAATCGGTGTTTGACCACTCAGGAGCGGATTCGTTGTGGGGCTTTGTGGAACCGGACTTGCCTTTCCTCTTAGCGTACATGCGTGCCATAATGGATACCTCCGAGCATTCCGCCGACCTATCACCCATTCTTAACCACTACGGATGAAAATAAATCGGAAATTACAATCTTTGATGCATTTTTGCGAGTCTTCCAGGGGTGCCTTCCCACTCCCAAGCGGGTGCTGATGCACGGGCGGAACCGATGCACTGAGAGCCTTGCATTACTAAAACATCTTCACCTGATCTGATTGAAAAATCATAGGATTCAAGGATTACGAGATTAACATCACCCTTCCACTTCACATTCGGCTTCAGGTGTATCCGCTTGAGTGAATTTTGGGAATCTAGAATGGAAATACCTGCTTTGGAAAGTGAAAATCCGCCCCGTTCTGGAGCCCACATTGCAATTTGTTCACCATCTCTCAAAATCTTCCAACGTGGGAATCTTCCACGGATTTCTACTCCTGAAAGCCAAGCATCATTCAGATGATGTAATCTAGCTACAGATCTAAAATTATCCAAATTCGTTCTTTCACCACTACGTCGCTTGACTCGCATATTATCAAGCATGGCTTGCCCAAGTCTATCTAATGCAGCATGATATGTTGCCGAATCACCTTGACGTGTATCGATCACAGGAGTTTCAGAATGATAATCCATCCCGGAATGATTGATGATTAGGCGATAATTATTTCTCGAAACTAATGCATCGATCATTTTTGTTACCCTAATTCTTTCATCAGTCGTCCAATCGCCTGTAACTGGAATGTCGTAGTGCCCTGCTGGCCACACTTCTTCTAAATCACGTGGGACTAAACCTAGCGGTGAAGTAACCATTACTTCGTGGGCTGCATTGTGGTTCATTGCCCGGTGGAACGACTTGTGACTGCGAGAATAAGAATAAGGCTTACGGGCAGAGCATGGAAGGAGTACAAGGATATTATCAAGTCCCTGGGGCGATACGTACTCTTCAGTCATGAATTGAACCCAATCCATGATTAGTGGATCACTGTGAGATTCAACACTATGCACTCTTAGTGCTGCAGAAGATTCTACAATCTGTGAAAGTACCCCTTCACCTTTCGAAATTAGAATGTCATTGTATCTCATATGCTCAACAAGTCTCGGACTTGATAATGATTGAGATTGGGCAAGTTCTCTCAACGATTGAGAAGAAATTGCGGAACGGGTTTCTGCAATAGCAGCGACCCAGTGATTTATTTCAGGCTCATTGGTAGTTCGCATTCTCGGACCATTCCAAGTTAATACAGCACCATGGGATTCCGCTTGTTTAGAACGTGTGGTATCAAACAAATCGATACCAAACCAAGCCAATACAGCACAATTATCCGGGCCCCCTATTCCCGGAGCCCACAATAATGCGCCAGGGAATTTACGCTTTATTACATGGATTGCTTCGACTAAGCGCCCAGGCCTATTTGCCAACTGGAGAGCATCTGTTAAGACGACTACATGTGGATTGAGGTCTGGATCTAATAATTCCTCATCGTGGTTCAAAGATTGCCAAGAGATGGGGAGTAAGTCTCCTTTTGAGGCGACCTCTCCCGCATCGGCTTCATCTAACGAGGGTGGAAGGACATGACCGATAGATGCAGAAAGTTTTGGTCCATTAGTGGGATTCTCCCACGGTGCAAACGGAGCACGGGATTCCAATGTGATGTTACGAGGTATCGCTCCATCATTTGAAGTGAAGAAAGGTGCCCACTCTACATCCATTTCCTCATTGCTGCTCAAAACAAGTCCCGGTGTCTTTGAAGCAAGGCTAGAACGATCTCCTAGACCCCATAAACGCGCCATTCTGTGGCGCGCCAAAACGGTCCGACCTAACCCTGCCATGAATGTAGGCGGGAAGTGCGCTGGTCTTGAATGATTTGAAGGCTGATGAGTTTCCACCCCCGTGTATGGGAAGGCCAGTGACATGCCTGTTAGCACTGCTAATGGTCTTACCAATGGCAAGTCTCGGATACTCTAGCACTCAATTAACAGTTGATGGAGCCGCTTGGTTCGATTGCGATGACTCGTGGGTCCGAATCGAAAACTCCACCGGTAATGAAATTGTCAATGATAGTGATTTTACGATACAATTAACTAATGAAAATCATACTTTTTACATGCCAGAAATTGGTAAGTGCCAGGGTGTAATTCCAGTCACAGAGGAAATGCCTAACCTCAGACCAGCACCTTCGGATACATTTTTCACAATAGGGTCCCAAGTTTGCCCACAAGATGGCATGTATCTCTCATGTGAGGGGCAATATACCACTGGTGATCTAATCAATGATTCATCAGATGTTTTTGCAATAAATGTGAGTTCAGGTCATACCTTGGCGCTGACACTGGTGGCTACTTCAGCAGGACTCGATGTTGAAATACATTTTCAAAATACTACTAATGAAATTAAATTGGAACAAGAATTTATGCTTCCTCTAAATTCATCTATTGGCTCAAATAATGTTCAATACATTCCGATTACCGATGAAGGTAGGATCATTGTTTCAGTAAGTAGTCCGAGCCAAAATACAGTTTGGTCAATTCGTAGTGAGATTTTTGAAACATCTATTGTCCACCCGTTAATTCATCTCGACAATATCCTTGGAATCGGGCCATCCCCATTTGCATATCCGTTGGGTGCAGATGAATCCCTAGTTGTTACAAAATCAAGTACTGCAGACGGCCAAAATACAATTCCACTAATGTATCGCTATGTATACTCAGAACCGGCACATTCTGAATGGATTAATGCAACACTAGGTGATAGGATTTCTGGAATCGATGATCTCGCATATATTGAATTCCAGTGGGACTGTAATTGTCAATGGCTTGCCTCAATGTCACGTTTCCGACATTTTGATGCTGGCTGGGGCATGGATGCGCCAAGCCTGCGCCCACTTACACCAGCTAGTGATAATTCAACACACCCTCTTATCGTAATGGATGGGCATAGTGAAACTGGAGAATTAACCCTACACATGAATGATTATCAAGATATTTTGCGAGTCGAAACAACGGGATGGAATGAATCGATCCATCTTGTAGATGTCATTGTAGAGGGAGATATTCTGGATTTGGAGGTTACAGTATGGAATATCGACCAAAAAACGTGGGACGTTATTGATGAAGCAACATCGACATATTCAATGAATAAGATAAGTGTGTCACTTAATGTAGATAGGGGTACGCATTTTATTCGCATTCAGCACATAAATGGTAGTGCATCATTGAACGAGGGTTCAGACTCTGTACAATGGCAAATAAGAGTTACAACCGCTGTTCTTGATGAAGGTGAAGAACCTTGGTTCCCTGCTTCTGAAAGTGTCAAAGAGGCGGCTTCCATATTCTATTGGCTGATAGGGCTAATTCTTATTCTACCATTCATTATTTTTTACTGGTCTGTCAAAAAAGAGCAACGCTTTGCACAGGAATTTGCCAGCCGGAAAAATAGACTGGAATGGCTTAGTTCGAAACTTGACAAAGGTGAATTTATGCCAAGGGAATTATCACGTGCACTAAGGGCTGTATCCTCTTTAGAATGGGATGAAGCATTGAAAGTCTGGGGCGAACCAAGGGTAAGACACCTTACACTTGGAATTGATATGGCAGTATGGACCTTGGATGAAAGTTTAGCAGAAAATGGGGAATGGCCTCTTTTGATTGGCCTGCGCTCACAAGATGCGGAATGGAGTGCGGCTGCGCTAAGATTTGAGGCACCAGAAGGTAAATTGTGGGCAGTGAAGAGTGTTGAGCCACGATTATTAACTCGCGAGTATGAAATATTCCTTGATACAATACATAAAAATTCACGGTTTTTCGTTCAGGTAACCCTCGAAGGGCATGGTGATGCACTTGACATTCACCTTTCTGGCATGACCGGTGGTGAACCGATTGCTGCTAAGCCAGCTAAGACAATTTATCGTAGTGAAAAAATGTCCGAGGAATGATTAGTGGCGCCTGTAATCTGCATCTTCAGTAATTTTAGCGATAATATCGCTGCCACCATCAAGTTTAGTTCGCAATTCGTCTAGAGCTTTTTTTGTACCTTTATCGAATTTTTTAGGCATATGAAGTTTGCAAAGCACAACTACATCCCCCCTACCAACTCCACGACTAGAAGGTAAACCTCTTCCAGAAATAGTAATTGTATCACCCGAATTGGTTCCTGATGGAACTTTAATTACCAGATCTTTTTCATCGATGTGAGGGATAGTTACTGTTGTTCCAAGGACTAAATCACTGTACCCTAACGGTAATGACATAATCAAATCCATACCATTCCGTTCAAACCATGAATGCTCCTTTACAACTAATTCAATGAATAAATCGCCAGGATGTCCTTTTCCATTTGGTGCAGGTTGACCTTTTCCACGCATACGCAGACGTGTTCCATCTTGTGCACCTGCAGGTAGATTGAATCTCAAGACTTGTGACTCCGATTGTAACCCATCCCCTGCACATGACTTACAACGAGATGCTGCTGTTCGTCCAGCGCCCGCACAATGTTGGCACGGTTGAATTGAATCTTGAACGAAAGGACCAATTTGTTGACGAACTCTTACCTGTCCTGCACCATCACATTCGCCACACTGTTTTGTTACTCCACCTTTGGCACCAGTACCTTCACAATCGGTACATTGAGTTGGTAATTCTACTTCAGCCTCATCAGTTCCACCTTCGAGAACTGATTTCAAACTGATTTCATGCCTAATCAGAATATCGTGACCTTGTCGCTGACTCGCTCGGCTGCGACCACCTCCAAATATATTGGAAAAGAAATCACCTCCCAATATATCTTCCAAGTTGATATTAAATCCTTGAAAGCCACCTGGGCCAAACGGTGAACCACCTGGCGAGTTATGCCCAAACCGATCATAATTACGACGCTTGTCGGCATCCGAAAGAACAGCATAAGCTTCCTGAATTTCCTTGAACTTCTCATCCGCATCCGGAGCATCGTTCTTGTCAGGGTGGAATTTTCTCGCTAGCGATCTAAATGATTTTTTTAATTCGCTTTCGTCGGCTTGTTTTGATACGCCCAGTACCTCGTAGTAGTCTCGCTTATCAGACATATTGACTACCTCGAACATTCTATGGGGGGCGGAGGGGGTTTTTCAGTTCAACGCTCAAATATCGCTTCCACAATTTCCACAAAACCTCTCCCCAACAGGATTTGAGGCACCACATACCTTGCATGATGGTTGAGGAGAGAATCCAGATGGAGCATCCGTTGAACCGGGCTTTAGTGCAGCAGTACCAAATGCCATTTCTTCAATTGTCATTTCTCTAACAACGGGAGCACTAATTTCATTTGTTTCGTCGTCAATCGTTACAGTTACTGCACCGGAGTCTGTCATGGAAGTCATCTCCATCGGAACGTGGCGTTTCTCTTCAGATTCTATTGGCTGGATTGGCGCAACCGGCCGTTGCGCAATTACTGGCATATCTTGGCTACGAGCAGAAAGTGTAGCTCTTTTTTGTGCATTTCTTTCTTCCATCCTATTTCTTCCACGAAGAGATGCGATCCAATCAAGCAATGAGTCCATTGGTGAATTTTTCCTTACTGCACCAATTGTTGCATGCGTACTTTCATCATCGAATTGTTCAGTTCCTGAAAGACGGGCCTGTGCCTTTCTTACATGTTCAGAATCAACCAACATTTCAACTTCAACTTCATCAGAAATCTCGTCTTCGCCCGTAGTATTCGATCCTACCATTCCACTAACTTGGCCCTTGAGATTTGCTTCTGCCTCTGCTGAAAGCTGAGTTTCCATTGTGATATCCTTGTCCCAAACTCCTTTGTCTTCGGCCTTAAAATGGACTCCAACTGATTTAACGGCTTGGCTGCGTTGCCACTCGTGATCCCTGACCACCCTAGTTTTTCGGAACAGTACAAAACCAATGCCGATAGCAATTACGTGTAGTACGACATCGAGAATTATTGAAACCGCCATCATATCACCGAGTGGTGTCACGATTAACCTCAGCGCATTAAGCACTAAAGCAGGGGTCAGCAAGAGAATAATCGAGGTTAACTGCCTAGCCATCAAACCAACTGCTTTTGTATTTCACCAATGAAGGTTTGCGCATTATGGGCGGTCATTAGGTGCTCTTCCAGTTCTAACTAATCCGTCAAATAGACCGATTGTAAAGGCCGTGTGTAATATTATCAAGCAAAATGGGATTCCAAAAATAGCACTAAATCCTGATTCTTTTGGCCGATAGATTATCCCCATCAATAACAAAGCTGCTCCGTAAGCAGCAGGAGCCCACCACCATGTTTCTAGCATGAATACTAAAATGAGACCAATCAATGGCAATAATTCTCTTACATCAAATCGCGTGGGGTGTTTCAGAAGTACCTTTGTTCTCCAAAACCCATACCTGTGACTCATTTTCCACCAACTTGAAATCGTGGTGCGTTTATGCATGTAAACACAAGATGAATCTGAGCGCCATAATTGCCAACCCGCAGAAAGCATACGCATCGACAAATCACTATCTTGGCTTGTAATGAAACGTTCATCCCAACCGCCAACCTCACGTAAAGCTTCTACTCTGTGTAAGCAAAATGCAGGTATTTTTGTTTTTTCACAGCCGTTGAATTGGTTGAATTGGCCTCCTCCCGAACCAAGGGGTGAAGCCAAGGTTCCTTCGATCCATTCAGACACTATCTCTTTTGAATCTCCTGATTTAGTAAGGCATCCTAATGCCCCAACACTTACCCCAATTCTACTCTCCAGAGCGACTAATTCATCGATTCGAGATTCTACATGATTAGGATCAATCCACGAATGTCCAATGATTTCTAAGCAATGGGTTATCCCATCATCAATGTGTAGCAGTGCAAGATTTCTTGCTTGTGCAACGTGCTTTCCGGGATTGTTGATTACTGTGATAGAATCCTCATATTTGGATAACAATTCGAGTGTACCATCAGTAGAACCCCCATCTAACACTAAAACATCGATCGAAACGGTTTGTGCAAGGAGGCTATCGATGCAGCGTGTGATGAAACCTGCTTCATTCAGGACAGGCACAACTGCACAAACCCGAACCTCCATGGATTGCTGTGTTTCGCCAAAGAATGTCAAGGTTGGCCTGTCAACTTCATTGACCATGGGCTTCTGGAACAGATATGGCGCGCCTGAAGTTAAATGGTGTCAACGAAAACCTGTCTGTTCTAGTTTCTACTAAATTAACCGGGGCAGATGACCCTGGAATAGTTCTGGATGCAATTCTAACAATCTTTCCGGAGTTCACCTGTGGCATACCAGGAAACCCCACATTTCCATCGCAGCAAGATGATATTATAGCTGCAGAAGGAGTTCCGCTTGATGGATTTTTAGATGCCCTTTACAGACAAGCTATTCTGGACACTGCACTTGATTTTATGTCAGTTAACTTAGATTCAACCGGTACAATATTCCAAATTTCAAGGCAGGCGGCAATGGCTGGAAAAGTGGCATTTCCCTTACCAGGAGATATCCCCCTTGGTGGAATAATCACTGTAGAAATTGGAGGGGAGAATCTCGAAGATTGGCTTGAAGCTGCAACCTGGCATAGTGGAAGAGAAAATATTCCGCGCCGGGTAGGAGATGAACTCACCATGGACGATAATGGTGAGGCTGTCACCTGGCACTAATTGCTTCAGCGATTTCTAGATCAGGACCTAACCATTCAACTTCATTTGGGCCATCGCACCACTGTACCTTATCGTGAACATGTAATACCATTTCACCACTAATTATCTTACAAATCAGTACATGTAATCTAACCACGACATCGCCATGATCAAAAATCCAAGTTCCTATTCGATCTCCAATTTCTACATCTAATTCTAATTCTTCCTTAATTTCACGAACTAGACATGCAGCAGCATCTTCGCCTTCTTCGAATTTCCCTCCGGGGAACTCCCACCACCCTGCATGCTTTTCACTTGGTGCTCGGCGTGCTGCCAGAAACTTTCCATCATGAATAATTGCTCCCGCACCTACATCCAAACAGGCGGGTCTCAGCATTCTATCGATGCATTGCAAAACCAAACCCTTCGCATCGGTTTGCTTGAGAGGAAGGTGCAAAAAGAAACATGGCGTTTCATCATTTAATGCATTTAGAGTTCGATAAAGTGTCTCATTGCATAGGAATTCACCAGCATCATCACTTATTCGAGGCAAATCAATCATTCTTTCAATATCCCAATCTTCTGGTTTTATTGTTGAAGATAAATCTCCTAATCCACTTATTTGTGATTCACGAATTTGTCTGCCTGAATTATCAGGTATTCTAAAATCTAGGATATCTCTTGCTCTTACTTCGATTCGTGGCCATTTTGCATTTTCTGCTAAACCCAAGTGGATTATCGCTGCAAATTTTTGTGTCCCTAACAAATTAGCTGCAAGCATTGAACCGTTTTCATTTACTGGTAAAACTCTCGACTCAATAGTATGGTTGCGTACAACAGCACCATGTAATTCTAATGCCACATCACCAGAGATGTTCGTACTATGATTCCCAAAGGGCTCGAATCCTGTAACCAAAATCGGCGCCTCCATAGTTGGTCTTGATTCGTCCACTTCAATGAGCATTTGCGTCGTCACATTGACAAGCAGTCGAGTTTACGACTTGGTAATGTCCGATGATGAGGTCTTGGAGGTCGTAGTACCGGTTCAAGAAGAAAACATCGATTTCTATTCCGCTGCACTTGGGAAAACTGTCTGGAATGAAATTACTGCTGGTGTCGGTATTTGGGGTGCATTTAGACCAATTATCGCAGTAACTTTGTCCCTTATTCCATTCTTATTCTTGGGCCAACACTTTAACAGAAATCATCGGCGTGGTACGGATTGGTTTTTGTTACAAATTCCACTAGCCTTTACACTAGTTTTGTGGGTTGCCCTCTACATTTGGTCGGTTTTTGATGCTTGGAAGGATTCAAGCATTATCGTATCTGAAAACTCATGACCAAATTTGGTCAGCGCATTCTAAATCGCCACTAGCCATTCCCTCTAAATCGGTCTTGTCATCATCATCAAATTCATCAGGCAGAGAACCTGTAAGAAAATTTCCAACATCAGTACTTTCAATCGCCCAATACATGACTGAATCTTCGTTATTAGAATGGCCTTTGTGGGTGGAATCTTCGTGATCTATGGTCGATTGATAAACCAAATTCACTAGACCGAGAAGATGCCCCGCTTCATGAACCGTAACAGCTCGCTCTACTTCATCACTTGAAGGGCGTCCCAAAAATCCTTCTGCTTCTTCTACGGAATCTTTGAAAATAGCGACTGTCGAAGCGTCTACTGCGACACCTAGAACCGAGTCACGAGAATGCTTTCCAGCAGGGAAAAGAAAATACCAATGTAGTGTGTTTGATCCCATTGCATCACCACCATGCTTCCACCTCGCATCTCTAACATCATCATCACTCCAAATGGAATCGATTGCAAAGTTTGTTTCTTCAGCCCTTATTGTAATTCCTCCTGGTTTATCACAGACCTCTTGCAACCGTGATTTTACTAAATCCATGGCGATTGGGTCATATCCATTTTCATAAAGGAAATGAATCTCCATTTTTTCAAACCCATCATCTTGAAGGCAGGCTAAGGCTAATCCCCCCGGCACTCCCCTTTCCTCATCAAACCACTCATCGCTACCAAAGCAGCCAGATAATGTCGATGTTATCAATAAAATTGCTAAAAAGTACTGTCTCATTTAATCACCTAGAAATCTTCAGGAATTTCAGTTGGACTGAATAATTGTCCGGGACCTGATGCTTGGGATAATTGCCCACGTACCAAGTGTTCCCATGACCTCATTACTCCAAGCGCATCACTCACTAGCATCTCTTCTTCCTCTAAGGTTACCCTGATTAATGTATCAAGGATATCCATCCTGTCTCTGTCGACTAGTGATAATGCTTTTTCCAAATCAAATGTTGATTCACTCGATACGGGTTCAACATCCAGTGGCCAAGGTAGTGCAAGGTTTTCAGGAACTGTGTTAGAATGGTCTTGAAGTTGCTTAACTAATCTATTAGTCCAACGTGAAATAACCAAACTTGATTCAAGAACTGGCATACTTAGTTGGTTTATCAGATTGACCAAACGTTCCTGTAAGGTAACCATAGATTCAGGGCCAGCCATATTACTACCGTCCTATCGGGCTGGTCCCATTGATTCGATGTA
>Ga0315322_10001217_pt1 | contig 19780 bp, 18 predicted proteins | sample M110021515metaG_FD_203461 | JGI IMG/M metagenome (GOLD analysis project Ga0315322, IMG submission 203461) | Ammonia-oxidizing marine archaeal communities from Monterey Bay, California, United States - M1 100m 21515 | ecosystem: Environmental > Aquatic > Marine > Intertidal zone | place: USA...
CACCGCCGAACGGTCTGTCATCAACAGTTCGGTGTCGGTCCCGAGTGAAATCACGGAAGTCAACCGGCTCGATCTTTACCAACCCTTTGTCCTGCGCGCCACCAAGAATGGACTCCTTGGCGTAGGCATCGACGATGTCTGGGAACAGGGTTAGGAAGGTAAAGAGCACGGACTTCTCCAATGAAATTGGGGCGCAGAGGATAGACGCAAGCGGCCCAAAGGTCAAGCGTTCGGACCCTCTTATGGGGGGTGCATATTATCGTCTTTTTGAGGCGCATTTATCCTTGGCCGTTGTCTATCGCCATCGGGCCTTGCCAAAGCCTCTCCGGCCGGAGAGAATAGGCGCTCAGCAGGGCTCTTGGCGCGCCGAATACACATGCGTCAAATGCCCCTAACCACTTGTTTAATAACGGCTTACATAGCCTGACTCACCATGTTTACCGGTTTGGTCGAAGCAGCAGTGCGCGTTCGAGGCGTCGAGCCACTCGGGACGGGCCTGCGCGTAATCTTGGAATGCCCACAAAATACAGATTTGGATTGGCAGGTGGGAATCGGCGAAAGTGTCGCGGTGTCGGGCTGCTGCCTAACTTTGGTTGAGGCGCGCGACCCGGCCTCTGGGCAGACCGTAAAGTCTGGTACAGCCGGGGCCGACATGGTCTTCGACTTATCTGCCGAAACCGTCGACTGCACCTGGTTCCCCAGTCTAATAACGGGAACCCTAGTCAACCTAGAGAGAGCCCTCTCAATAGGCGATCGCCTAGGAGGCCACGTCGTCTCAGGGCACGTCGACGGCAAGGGCGCCATCACAGCGATCGACGAGGCTGGCGACGGGGGCAGACTGTTCACATTCTCCTGTGAGGCTGGCTTCGAACGCTACCTTGTCCCCAAGGGCAGCGTGACGGTCGACGGTATCAGCCTAACTGTAGTCCGACCCGAGTCGAACCGCTTCTCGGTCGCCATCATCCCCGAGACACTTCGAGTAACAACCTTGGGCATCGCAAAAGTAGGTGACCCCGTCCATCTAGAATCCGACCCGTTCGGCAAGTGGGTTGAACATCTGATCGCCCCCTACTTCGAAAAGTTCGCCGCCGAATTCTCCGCAAAGCAAAAAGGCTAGCAGGACTCCGGCCCTTCGGGCGACTTTAGAAGATACTGAAGAGGGCGCTAGTGAAGGCGGTGACAGGGGCTTGTTCCCGATAATCTTCTAGGCTTCGGTTAAGGAGTCGCAGGCCTACCATGAGCTCGTCGTAGAATTCGGAGCTGTTGAGGAGTTGGCCGATGGACCCATCACCTTCTTCAATAGAGGCGGCGATGCGCTCTATTCGGGCCCCGAAATCGCGGTAGGTTGCGTAGAGCTCGTCACTTGCAAAGAGTGCGCCGATGGTGCCCTCACCGTTGACGATACGCTCGGTGAGTGTGGCAATGTTGGCACTCGCCGCTTCAATGCTGTTCGCGGCAGTGTCGTCTTTGAGTAGCTTGCCGATAGAGCCCTCTCCCGCTTCTAGATCTGCGCTGATTGCAGAGAGATTGTTGACGAACGCTGTGACTTCGTCGGCGAGCTCTTCGTCATGAAGTGCGCGGCCAATAACCCCCTTTCCCCCTTTTAGATCCCCCAAAATGGACTTTAGGTCCCCAAGAGTAGACTCGAAATTGCTGTGAAGGCTATCGCTATAGATAAGCTTTCCAACCGTGCCCTCGCCGCTGGCAATGCGATTGGAGACATCCTTTGCATCGGCGGCAAAGGACTGCAGGTCGCCAACAGCCGCTTCGAACTGGGTCGCCAATCCCTCGTCGTTGAGCAGCTTCCCCAGAGTCCCTTGACCACTTGCGGCAGCGGCCGAGATTGTCTCGATATTTGCCATCGTGTTCGTGAAGGAGCCGCTGTTGCTATCGATCATTTGGGAGAGTTTTTCGAAGGCGTCCATCGGACTCTTTCCCATCCTTCCCTGCAAGATGACGTCTCCGTCGAAAGAGATCTCCGGTTTGGCTGCAAGGCCGGGTGCGATGGAGATTTTTCGTCCGCCTAGAAGGGTCGACTCCTCAATCGTGATGATGTAGTCGGTGAATAGGGGGACCTTCTCGTCGAGGTGAACCAATACGGTGACGCGCTGCTCTTTCCTTTCGGCATAGGCGTTGAAGCCGATCTCTTTTACGCGTCCGACGCGGATGCCGGCGACGAAAACAGCGTCACCTTTGCGAAGCTCGTTGGCCAGCGGGAACTGGACCCTCATTTTGATGACCTCGCCGAACAAGTTCACATCATTTAGGAACAGCGTGTAGTAGCCAAGCATCGTCATGGCGACGATGCCAAGAAGGCCGAGTAGGGTCTGTTGCTTACTGGACATGCTTAGAGTGCGTTGGGAGGCGTTAGTCGGGATCCTTTCCGAGGAATCGACGTAGGCGGGGAAGGTCGTGGTTTAGGAATTCTTGCGGAGGTGCGTCGACGATGACCTTGCCACCCTCGAGTAGGACAACTCTGTCGGCGATCGTGCGCACGCAGGAGACCATGTGCGTGATTACCATGGACGTGATCTTGAGCGTGTCGGCCACCTCGCGGATTAGCTCGTTGATGGACTGCGAAATCTCGGGATCCAAGCCCGCGTTGGGCTCATCGTATAGGATCAACTCGGGCTCAGTTACTAGCGCGCGGGCAAGGCCGACACGCTTCTTCATGCCGCCTGAGATCTCTTCGGGCATTTCGTCCCAAACTCCGTCTAGATGCACTAGTTTTAGCTTTTCGCGAACTCGATCATCGATCTCGGAGCGTGAGAGGGTCGAGTTTTCGACAAGGGGAAGCGCTACATTGTCGGCGACATTCATCCAGTTGATTAGAGCCCCCTCTTGGAACAAGTAGCCCATGCGCTTGCGCAGCTCAAAGAGCTCATGGGGCGTGATGCGCGCCATGTCATGTCCCTCGACCCAGACGTCGCCTGAATTCTGCCTAAGTAGGCCGATCACGTGGCGTAGAGTTACCGACTTGCCCGTTCCCGATGGCCCCATAAGGACCAGAGTTTCGCCACGCTTGACATCTAAAGTGAGCCCGTCCAGAACGACTTTAGAGCCGAAGGACTTGCAGACGTTTTCAAATCGAACGCAGACGTCATCGGGCACGGGGCCCGAGGGGAGTCGGTCAGGTTGACGTGCTAGCTTAGAGATTGAGTTCGCCACCGGAGCCGCCCTGGTAGAGGAACCACGTGATGAAGTAGTTCATGATGATGATGGCGATGATCGAGTCGCGCACCGCCGTGCGTGTCGCGTTGCCGACGCCGAGCGCTCCGCCGCGCGTGCGCAATCCCTCGGCGCAGGAGATAATCGAAATGACGGCGCCGAAGATCATTGATTTCAAGAGTCCACCATACACATCTTTGGGCACGGCGATTAGGTTGCTCAAGCCCTGCAGGGCTTCGATCGCCGAGTCGTAGTAGAGTCGCGAGCCAACACCTAGTTGTGAGTGCGCGACAAAGCCTCCGCCCACAATGCCCATTGTGTCTGCAAAGATCGTCAATACGGGCGCTATCAGGATTATGGCGAGCACACGAGGAAGCACCAAGAAGCTGAGCTTGTCCACAGAGAGCACCTCGAGGGCCGCGAGCTCATCACTAACGGCCATCGTGCCGATTTCGGCGGCGAGGGCACTGCCCACGGTTGCCGCGAGAATGATCGCCGTTATGAACGGCCCCATCTCGCGCGCCATGGTGATGGCGACAACGATGCCAACTTGGTCCTGCTGTCCATACTCCGCGAGCACCAGGCCCGTCTGTAGGGACAGGACCATGCCCATGACAAACGACACGAGAAGCACGACGTGCAGCACTTTGTTGCCGGCGCCGTAAAGCTGCGATAAAAGAAACGCGCGTCGCTTGGGCACATGGGGCAACCGGCGGATGACCTGCGCTAGGAGCAAAGCCTGAAAGCCTATGCTCCTTGCGAAATCAATAAACCCACGGAAGAGTGTCATCTTCATCCTCCTGGGCTGTCTGTTCGTTATTGATCAAGGTGTCGTTCAGGGTATCGATGTGCTCGTGTTCGTCCGGCGAGCTGCGAACGCCCTCATCGGGGAGCTTCATGGTAGGCCAGCCGGGGCCGGGGAAGGCTGGCATCATGAGGCCGGACTTTGAAACTTCATCATCCGAGCTGCGCCAGCGAATGAGGCCGAAGAGAAGGGAGGTCTCCGTGAAGTCCACCTCATCGTGCCTGACTATTCGCTTGGACCAAAGGCCCGAGAGGGATTTGCGATCCTCGACGGCATTTTTTTCACGCCACCACAGGCCCATCCAGCCGCGTTCGGTGCGGTTTGGGCCGTCCTCGACGCCCTTGTACAGTTGCCAGATCCAGCCCCAATGAAAGTCGACAAGGTCGCTTTTCATGATGGGGCTGAGTGGCGTTAGCGTTGTGATTGTCTTGGGGCCGATGGTCTCCTGGCTCCAGAGTGGCCACATCTTCTTCCATGAGTTCGTGACTTCACCCTCGCGCGGGCCACGGTCGATGTACTCGTTCCAACTGCGCCAGAAGGGCAGGATGGACAGGCTGTCTCGGTCGTGACCGACGTAGTCCTCGTGGCTCCATGTCGCGATCGGCCACAGGACAGAGGTCGACTCTTTGAGGTCGGCATTTAGGTAGCTGTAGAAAGGCCAGAAGCGAGTGCGCTCGGTACCCGCCGTGTTCCTTCCACCGCGCTGAATGCGAACCAGTGGCCATGGCGCGTCTAGCTGAAAGAAGTCGGCGCGCGGGTCCGTAGCGTATCCAAAGAAGGGCCATAGGAAAGTGAAGCCCTCGTAGGTGCCCACCGAAGTCTGGGTGAACAGCGGGAAGACGCTGCGGATGTGTTCGTGGTTCTCCTCGGGGCGTTCGAGGTGGTTGGTTTGCAAGCTGACGATCGGCCAAAGGGCGAAGCGCTTGTCGTAGCTGTCTTCGCGCTTGATTTGGCCATACAAAGGCCAGACACGCCAACCCTCCATGTCGCCGATCGGATTGCCGTCAAGCCCCATTTTCGGGCGTGTCCAAGATAGGAATGGGAAGAGGACGTGGTCGGTATCGTTGTTCTCGCGCTCAGTCCGCATGTACAACGGGAAGGCGATGAAGTGGATGCGATCGAACGTCAAGAAGTCGCGGATATCTCCGTAGAGCGGGAACCAGGCGACGTGATCAGAGCCGTCCGCCTCTTCGGTGTACAGGAAGCCAGGTAGCACTAGCATCATGAATCTGCGGCGATCACTGCTCGGGGTCGAGCGCGCTGTGTAGATCGGGAAGAAGTAGCTGACGAGCTCATCTTCACGCCACGAGGTCCGCCCGAGAGGCGGCAGCCAGTCGAGGTCGCGAGTTCCGTCCTCGTTCCACGTCTCCGAAATCAGCGGACGCAGCGCGCGGATCTTTTTCCCGCCACCTGGCCCTGGGTTCTTGATTAGTGCAGCGCCCCCAGCGAACTCGGTAGTCGTCCCGCCATCGAATGCGTTCATGTGCGTGGCAAAAGGCGCGAGGTGCCAATCGGAGCTCGGGCTAGCGCACGATCCTAATAGAAGCACACAGACCACCTCAAAACGTGCGAGCAAGTTCCGGCCGTTTCTTTTCTCCCTACCCCTTGGCTGCATGCGCGTATTTTTAGATACTGAGAGCTCCGAGGCAAGCCTCATCAAGACAAGTTGTGCACAAGTGGACGCAGAGCTTGCAGCCTGCTAACTTCGCGGCTTGAAACTCAACCGATTTGCCGCCGTGCGTCTGTGCTGTCAGCCGCTATCGGCCCAAGGCGTTTTCTTTTGCGCCCAACGCTCACCATGACCACATTTCTAAGCGGGATTCAATCTTCTGGATACCTGCACCTCGGTAACTACTTTGGCGCGATCCGCCAGCACATTGATGCCACGAGTGAGGCGGGGGACCACTTTTACTTTATCGCGGATTACCACGCGCTGACTAGCAGCCGCAATCCCGATGAGCTGCGCGACTTTGTTCGCGAGACCGCGATCACGTACTTGGCGCTTGGGCTCGATCCTGAGAGGTGCGCACTGTTCCGCCAGACAGACGTCCCCGAGGTGCACGAGATCGCCTGGCTTTTGAGCTGCGTAACGGGGATGGGCCTGCTCGAGCGCGCGCACTCTTACAAGGATAAGCTTGCGAACGGTGTCAAGCCAAACGTAGGCCTGTTCACGTATCCGGTGCTGATGGCCGCGGACATCCTCGCCTATGACTCGGACATCGTCCCCGTTGGTAAGGATCAGATCCAGCACGTCGAGATGACTCAGGATATGGCGGGTTACTTCAACAACGCTTTCGGTAAGCACGCACCCGAGGGGTACGCGTTTGTACGCCCCGAGTACCGTATGGCTGCCACGGAACGCTTTCAGAAAGTACCGGGTATCGACGGGCAGAAGATGAGCAAGAGCTACGGCAACTCGGTTTGGATTTTTGAGTCCGGCAAGAAGCTGAAGAAGGCCATTGGTCGGGTCCCGACGGACAGCCGTGAGCCCGAGGAACCGAAGAACCCTGAGGAGCTAGTGTTGTTCGATTTTCTCGCTCTATTCTTGGACGTAGCAGAGCTTGGCGATTGGAAAGAACGCGTGCAAAAAGGTGGCCCGGGGGCGCCCGGTTACGGGCACATTAAAATGCGTGTTATCGAGGCCATGGAGGAGTACTTCGCGCCCGCCCGCAAGCGCCGCGAAGAGCTCTTGGCAAATCCCGATGAGGTCGAGCGCATTTTGCAGGCCGGCGCCGAGAAAGCGCGCACGCGAGCTAGAAAAGTTCGCGATCGGGCGATGAAGGCCTGTGGGCTGAGGTGACTGGAACTGACGATTCAAGATGTAGCTCAACGCTTATTCAAAATAGAGAGGCTAAATGGAAAACCTACGGAAGGTGATTTTTCTTGTGGTGGCGGGCTCCCTGGGGACCGCGTGCGGGAGTACGGGCAACGCAAGTGGCGGAGGGCCGGAGGCCCTCGATGGTCAGTTGAGCAGCGCTGCGGAGTCCGCGGCGCAAGACGCCCCGATTTCTTGGCCCGAAGAGTTCACTCGGGCCTCTCTTCTCGTCGCTGATCGCATCGTGATCGAAGGCCCACGGGGGCTCTTGGACCACGTTGCGTTGCGTCAGGATCCGGCCAACCTGATCTACTCTGCGGAGACCGTTCCCGAGGGATTTCGGCAGGTGCTGAAGCGCAAGGACCCGCTCAGCTATCAAGAAATACGGGCGGGCTTTGACAACTGGGAGCTTATCGCTCTTGACAGCATGCTCGTGCTAGAACGGCCCGGTGATATCGAGGTGCGCATCATCGCTGAGGGTGGCGTTTGGTGGCGTAACAGTGATCAGCGGGGCCCGCTTTCGGGTAGTGAAGAGCTGCGCGGCGAGAAGCTGATTTTCCGCGGCGGGAAATGAAAAGCGGGCGCACGAATCGCCTCGCCCCATGGGCTTGTGCTCTCACGTTGGCCGGGACGATACTCGGCTGCGGAAGCGCCGGTGTCGTCGCGGATTGGGAGCTCTCGTCGGAGTTGGTTCGGCATGTTCCCGCTGCAGACGAGGTCACTCTCCACGCTGCGCGCGCGGCGCTCGAGGGAGGCCGGCCTAGTGAAGCCTCCGCACTATTGATCCCACTCCTAGCCGCTCATCCCGATTGCGTCGTCGGTGCGATTCTGCTGCAAGAGGCCAAAATCGCGGCTCTACCTCACTCCCAAGCTGCTCCCGATGCACTGCCGCTCACCGAGCCCGACGAGCGCGCGAAGTTGGCCACGCTCGCCTTGGAGAGGTCGATTGCGACGGGCAGCGCCGTTGACGTTTTGCTAGCTGCACGTCTTGAGCGAGACTCTTCCGCCGCGGTCAGGATGCTGCAGGGCTTGTTAGAAGATCCGATCGACGCAGATAGCTCCCTGATCGCCTGGGCGAACTACGCGCTCGCCTATCACGCTGTTCTTTCAGGGGACTTGAACAAGGCGAGGGAGGGCCTTGGAGCGGCCTTGCAAGCTGAGCCCGGGCATTTGCATGCGCGGCTCCTCGAGGCGAAGTTGAGTTCCGGCGGGACCGAGCGCTCGGATGCCGAGGCGCTACTTGCCCATTGGCTTGAGCGGGCCGCAGATGCTCCAGAGGTGGCGTCCGATGAGTGGTATGCAGGGGCGGTCGATTTGGCGATCTTACGCGTGCGGCGCAGCGATGGGGCTGGCGCGCTCGAGGCGCTTGAGGCGCTTGACTACAACCGTGGGGCGGGTGGTGAGCCATGGGGCGCCGCACGACTTGCAGAGCGCGTTCGCGGAGGACTTGTTCGTGCGGCAGCACTCGCATCCGATGGAGACTACGAGCAGGCCCTTGTCGTCGCGGACGCGACACTCGCGATGGCACAGGAGGTCAGCCTTGCCCTTCCACTGGGCCAAATGCAGCGCGGCATGCTTTTGGAGAGGTGGCTGAATGATCCCGAGCAAGCGGCTGCTGCTTGGGCGAGTGCGCTCGACATCATCAGTGAAGAAGTCCAAACTGGAAGTGCAGTTGGAGAGGAACTCAACGATCTCTTGCGTGCGATTCAGGCGCAGGTCCGTTTGGAGCGCTTGGTCGAGCAAGGGCACCTTGTACTGTGAAAGCGGTCGTTCAGCGCGTGACTAAGGCTTGCGTTCGTATCGAGGGCAAGGTCGTTGGCGAGGTGCAGAGGGGGATGGTCATCTTCGTGGGTGTAATGAAGGGCGATACTGCGGTCGAGGCGAAGAAGTTGGCCCTCAAGATTGCAACCTTTCGGTTTTTCGAGGACGGAAGCGGTCGCATGAATCTAAATGTCAGCCAGGCTGGTTGCGGGGTTTTAGTCGTGAGCCAGTTCACTCTCGCAGCTGATGGGCGCAAAGGCCGGCGCCCCTCTTTTGACGCTGCGGCACCTCCTGCGGAGGCCGAACCCCTCTATAAACTGTTTGCGGAGACGTTGGAAGACGAGGGGCTGCCCGTGGGTCGAGGCGTGTTTGGAGCGCACATGGAAGTCGTCTGTTTTGGCGATGGGCCGGTGACCTTCTGCTTAGAGGAGCCCCCCCCCGGAATGCCTGACTTCCAAAACTGACGCAAGTTCTTACTTGACGAAAGGTTAGTGCCATCTAAGAATCGGTAGCGAGGCGCAAGGGACCCCCTGCCTCATCCCCCCCAAAATGAGCGAGCTCAACGGCACTACTACGAAGAAGGAACTGGTCAACCGCATTGCGGCTGACCTTGGCGTGAAGAAGGTCTTGGTCAAGGACGTGATTCAGAACTTCTTGGATTGCATCATCGATGAGCTCGCGTTGGGTCATCGACTTGAATTTCGCGAGTTTGGCGTCTTCGAGGTGAAAGAGCGCGCAGCACGCAGCGCGCAGAACCCGCGAACGCTGGAGAAAGTCCAGGTCCCCGCGAAGCGCGTCGTGAAGTTCAAGGTCGGCAGAAAGATGCGGCAGAACGTCTGCGAGAACACACCCGAGGCCGCAGCGGCAAAGCAGCCCGGGAAGGCGGAAGGCGGCAAGCCTAACCCGTCGAGTGGCTTCGAGCGCTCGACGCCGCCAAGCTTGAACCCCGATTCGAAGTTCGGCTAAGTTGCAGTCGGGTGCCTGGCACCCTATTGCAACTTTACTTCGCCGCGATTAAGCCGCGCTCGATGTCCGCGAGCAGGTCGTCGATATGCTCGACGCCCACGGAGAGTCGCACGAGTCCGTCGGCCATTCCCGCTGCCTGCCGCTCCGCTGCGGGGATCGATGCGTGCGTCATGATCGGCGGCACTTCGACGAGCGACTCGACGCCACCGAGGGACTCGGCTAAGGTGAAGACCTTCGTCGCCATCGAGAACGCTCTGCCACCGGGAACGCCGGACTTGAGCTCGAATGAGATCATTCCACCGTACGAGCGCATTTGGCGCGTCGCTAGCTCGTGGGCGGGATGCGACTCGAGACCGGGATAGATAACCTTGTCGACTTCGTCGCGCGACTCGAGGAACTTGGCGATCGCCATTGCGTTTTCCGAGTGGCGCTCCATGCGCAGCGCCAGGGTCTTCGTGCCGCGCATAACAAGGAATGCCGACATCGGGCCAAGCTGGCCGCCGCAGGTATTTTGGTAGAAGGCGATCTCTTCGCAAAGGACCGCGTCGTTGCCAACGATAGCACCGGCGACCGCATCCGAGTGCCCCGCTAAGTACTTCGTGCACGAGTGCAGCACCAAGTCTGCGCCAAGCGCGAGCGGGCTCTGCAGGAACGGCGAGGCGAAGGTGTTATCGACGACAAGATGTGTGCCGGCATCGTGGGCGAGCTTTGCGCAGGCTTCGATGTCAGTCACGGACAGCATTGGGTTCGAGGGCGTCTCGATGTAAAGGTACTTGAGCGCGCTGCCGGCCTCTTTCATGGCCGCTTCTGTCGCGGCTAAGTCCGTGGTGTCCACGAAGGTGAATTTCACTCCGAAGCGCTCGAAGAACTTGGTGAACAAGCGATAGGTACCACCGTACAGGTCGATGCCCGCGACGATGTGGTCCCCGGGGTCGACGCGAGAGAGCAGCGAGTCAATCGCGGCCATTCCCGAGGCGAAGCACAGGCCCCACTCCGCGCCTTCGAGGGAGGCTAGGTTCTGCTCGAGCGCTGTGCGCGTCGGGTTTGTGGTGCGCGAGTACTCGTAGCCTAGAAGCGGCTCGCCGGGAGCGGGCTGGGCGTAGGTACTGTTGAAATATACCGGCGTCATCAAAGCCCCGTTCTCGGGGTTCGGGGACTGTCCAGCGTGTATCGCGCGTGTTTCAAAGCGCGCCGTCTTGGGATCAATCGAACTCATGCGCAGCATTCTACAAAAGACTTTGGGGGAGAGTCTCTCCCATCCATAAGGCATCCGCGGGCCATGCGGCATCCCCGGGCCTGGCGCTATAGGATGGAAACCCATTCGCAACGGCCGAGAGATCTATGGGCGGACGCGCCCAGGTGGCGGTTAGGATAAGGGCTCTCATGACTACAGACGAGATTACAGAGAAGGGCGGCGGCAGTCGCGGCTGGCTGCGAAAGTTCGCCGCGGAGTGGCTCCTGCTCTTTGTCGTGATTTGCTTGGGTCTGTTGGTGGACGACTCCAGAAGCTGGGGTTGGGACGAGTCCATGCACGTCGGCTTGCCCGCCTCGCACATGGCCCTCGCGCTCGAAGCGGGCGAAGTCGGCGAGGCGGTGGACGTCCTGCTCGACTGCAATCAGTACCCCTTCGTCTATCCCGCTTTTATCGCCTGCGCCGAGGTGCTGTTTGGCGCGTCAGACAATCCCGAGATGTTCGGGCGTAGTGCCGGCCGCATGTTGTGGGGCCTGGGCCTCTGGGGCTTGGCCCTTCTCGCGGCGGAGCTCGCGCGAAGAGAGAGCGCGACCACACGTGGCCTGGCGATGTTCTTCGTAGTCGGCCTCGGCCTGCTTTCGCCGCTCTTCATGGACTATTCGGCGACTTGGTTCCTAGAGGTCCCGTTTGCGAGCGTCGCGATCTTTGCCTTGCTCGCCTGGATTCGGCGCGCGCGTTTGGAGGGTGAGCCGGGCGAGGCCCTTCGCGATTTTCAAGTGGGGGCGCTTGTCATGCTCGCGTTCTTCACGAAGTTCAACTACGGGTTGCTACTTGGGCTTGGCCTCTTCTTGGACCTTGTCGTGGGCTGTATTCTTGCGATGCGAGCTCGCAGAACGCTCCCATTTGCGATCTCCACGGCACGCCTAGCTGTCCCAGCGGCCATAGGCTTCACCTGGTGGTTCCTGCTCCCGCTACCCGGTGGGGCAGAGGTCGCGGCAACGCACCGCAGCGCGTTTATGGAGTTCCTGTCCGGGAACCAACAACTCGTTCGCACGCCGGATGCCCACCGCCTGCTCGACTGGGGCATCTCGCTCTTCCGTACGCCTCGCACATTTGTCGCCGTTCTCTTTGGTGCTCTTTTAACGCTGCCGTTGCTGAAAAAGGCCCCGCGTAGCATCGGAACGATTTGGCTTGTTTTACTCGCGTTTGTCGTGCCCATTGCGACCCACAACTTTCACCTCGACCGCTTCCTGATTGGGCCTGGGCCCTTCTTGTTTTTACTTGGCGCATTAGGTCTCGCCCGCCTGCTCACGAAGCTTGTGCAAGGGCATGCGGTTCTTGTCGCGGCCCCCGCGCTGTTGTGCGTATTGGTCGCGGCCCCCCAGCTCGATGGAGCAGCCCTCTTCGACGCGACCCGCGGCTTTGCCGAGCTTCCCATCGGAGCCAGTTCCGAGCAGCAAAAGTCGATTGCAGCTGCCCGGGACTACCAAATGAGGATAGTGAAAGAGCGCTCAAGGACTTCGCCCACGCGCCCAATCTCGACGGGCGGTCTAGAAGCAGGGGTCGCCTCCAAGCTGCTCGACTTGGTCGCCACCGAGGTCAAGCGCATGGAGAGCGAGTCCGGCACGGCCGCCAAGTTCGGCTGGCTGGGCATCAGCGCAGAGCTCTCGCCCGCCGCTCTGCACATCGGCGTGCTCGCCCGGGGAGGCAACGCCGAGCGACTGCGCCGCGACGCGCGACAAGTGCGCGGCGACGGCATGCCCGCCATGTGCATGACCTTCGAAGGTGTGGACCCGGGTTGGAACGACGAGCAGCTACGCATGTGGGCCGACGGCTTTGAAGTCATCTTTATCACGACTCCCTCCGATATCAAGGCGCGCGGCAATCGCAGCTTCATTCACGCCTACCAAGATCGTTTGGTTGGCGGGGGGGGGTGGCAAGCAGCCGAGCTTGGGGAGGTCTCGATCGAGGTTCCGTTGAAGGAGCCCCTTGCCGTGCAGCTATTCGCGCTGCGGAGGCAGAGATGAGCGTAGAGCGCTTCGCAAGCCTAGACAGCTTCGCCGCCGCCGCTCTGGATTGGCCTGCTGTGCGCGAGCTGTTCGCAGCATACGCCGCATCCCCGTTGGGTCGTCGCGCACTCGACGAGCTACAGCCTAGATCTGAACCCGGCGCGCGCGAAGCTTTGGCACGCTGTCGCGAGCTCCTCGCACACGCGGCGGGCGCGAGCGGCTTCAATACTGGCGCCGAAAACGCATATGATTCGACGTGCGTTCCACCTCTCGCTGGCATCACTGACCCCGAGCCGATTTTACTGGTAGCTAGGCGTTTTACCCGCGCTCTTGACGAGGACGAGTTCCGCATCTTAGCCACCTTTTTGCGCGCCCTTGCCAAGCTCCGCCGTTGGGTTTCGGCGCGCACACCTGAGCTGCCCGCCTGCGCGCGCCTCGCCGATCAAATCCCAGACCTTGCCAAGCTGACCGCAGAGCTTGACAAGGCCCTCGACGAGCGCGGCCGGGTGGTCGACGAGGCCTCGCCGGCGCTGCGCATTTTGCGTAAAGACATCGGCAAGCTCGAGTCTGAGATCAACCGCGTGATACAGCGCATCTCGGGCGGATCAGAAGTGCGCAAGTCGCTCGCCGAGGGACACGCTGGCCGCGTGCACCGCCGCGGTGGCCGCCCCGTGTTAGCCGTGCGGGCCCGCGAGCGCCGCCGCGTCAAGGGTATCGTTCACGATCGAAGTCAAAGTGGCGAGACCCTATTCGTCGAACCCGCCGCGATCATCGAACCAGGCAACCGCTTAGCCGATCTGCGTGTAACAGAAGTCCGGGAGGTGAGCCGTATCCTAACCGAGCTGACGCGCTTGGTCTTCGCAGCCGAGCCCGAACTGCACAGGGCAATCGCAGTCGCGGCAGAGTTCGAACTCGGCACTCTTTCCGCACTCTGGGCGATTGAAAACAATGCCCGCGTCGTCACGGATGAGGGCGGTCCTGGGCTGCTGCTACGTTCCGTGCGCCATCCACTGCTCGTGCAAAAGGAGCGCGCGGGAGAGCTCGACAGCTGTGTTCCGATCGACCTGCGCTTGGGCGAGGACTTCGACCTGATCGTAATCACCGGTCCAAACACGGGCGGCAAAACGTTGGCTCTAAAGAGCGCCGGGCTGTCGGCGCTGTTTGTGCGCCTCGGCCTTCCGATCATCTGTGACGAGGGATCGCGAGTTCCCTTCTATGACGGCATCTTCGCAGATATCGGCGACGAGCAAGAGGTCGAGCAAAACCTCTCGACGTTTTCCTCGCACCTTGTACGCATCCGCGCGGCACTGGCGAAGGATGGGACTGGTGCCGGGCCGCACACGTTGACTCTGTTTGACGAGCTAGGTGGGGGGACCGACCCCGACGAGGGCGCCGCACTTGGCGAGGCTCTCCTCGAAGAGCTCCTGCGCAGGCGCGCGCCCGCGCTGGTGTCGACGCACCTAGGTCGCTTGAAGGAGGTCGCGTATCGCCACGAGCGTGCCGAGAACGCGTGCACTGAGTTCGACCTCGAAACACTCGCGCCGCAGTATCACTTGCTCGTCGGAATTCCCGGCGAATCGCGCGCGCTGGCGATTGCGAAGCGCTTGGGGTTACCCGACGATCTACTCGAGCGGGCGGCAGCGTGCCTCGAGGCCTCGGGTGCATCCGGCGGCGAGCGCGAGGCTTTGTTCGACGACCTGCGTCAGAGCCGGATGCACGCGGAAGAGCTGCGCGGGAAAGCCGAGACCAAGCTGGGGGAAGTCGAAGGCGAGCGCCGTCACCTAAAAATGGAGCGGGAGGCTCAAGCCCGACAAGTGGCGCTACTTGGCAAAGAGGCGCAGCTGGGAATCGAGGCCCGCTTGCGCGACGCGAAGTCGTATCTCAGCAGTGCGCGCAAGCTCCTTCCACAGATGGCGAAGGCGGCCAAGGGGGAGATGAAGTCTAACTTGGACAAGCTTGAAGAGGCGTTGGTCGGCTCGAGTTTGGATGACCTGCGCAAGGAGTTCCTCGCTGGCCTCAAGAAGGGCGACCACGTGTGGGTGCCGCGCTATCGCAAACGCTGCGCGATCACGCGGATCTACAAGAGTAAACAGCGCGTGGCCATCCAAGTCGGCCGCGCGGAGTTTGAGGTCGGTTTCGAGGAGATCTCGACATACGACACGCTCTAGCTCCCGATGTGCGATTGTGCTGAATCGCTTGATTGGGGCGTCCTTTCGAGCTAAGGCTCCGTCTGCCTCGCTATACTTTTTGGCATGAGTGGACTTACTTGGACGACAGCCGGAGAATCCCACGGGCAAGCGTTGGTCGGAATTCTGGAGGGGCTGCCCGCCGGGCTTGCGCTTTCGATTCCGAGAATCGACGAAGAGCTGCGGCGTCGCCAAGGAGGCTATGGCCGCGGGGGGCGCATGTCGATCGAGAGCGATTCGGTGCGCGTGCTCGCCGGGCTGCGGGCTGGGCTGACGCTGGGCTCGCCCCTTGCACTCATGATTGAGAACAAGGACGCGAAGATCGAGGAGCTCGGCGTACCCAAGAGCCCGCGGCCTGGACACGCGGATTTGGCGGGCTGCCAGAAGTATGGCAAGGCCGACCCGCGGGCGATCTTAGAGCGTGCGAGTGCTAGGGAGACGGCCATGCGTGTCGCGCTGGGAGCGACCGCGCGTCAAGTGCTCGAGGCGTTTGGCATCTCCATCTTGGGCCATGTGGTCGAGTTGGGTGGAAAGGCGGTGGTGCCTTTCGAGGGCGACTCCGAAGCTGCGGGCGCGCTGCGAGACGCAAGCGACTTCGCGGCATTGGATCCCAATGTGGAGCCAGCTTGGCGCGAACTCGTAGATAGCGCAAAGGCTGCTGGCGACACCCTGGGCGGGGTTTTCGAGGTTTGCGCGACGGGGCTCCCCCCGGGTTTGGGTACGTTTCAAGACCCCCGGGGAAGGTTGACGAGTAAGTTGGGAGCAGCAGTGCTCGCCATCCCCGCCATCAAAGGCGTGGAGTTCGGCCTCGGGTTCGAGGCGGCGCGCATGCACGGGAGCGAAGTTCACGATGCGATCGAGGCGTCCCAAGGGCAAGACGGCGCATTCGGACGGTTCGGGCGATCCACAAATCGTTCGGGTGGGCTCGAGGGCGGTATGTCCACAGGTGCTCCCCTGATCTTACGGGCCGCCATGAAGCCAATCTCGACCCTTCGTAAGGGCCTTGCAACCGTTGAATTCGGGGGTAAAGGGGCCAAGTCTACGTATCAGCGCTCCGACGTGACGGCCGTGCCCGCGGCTAGCGTGGTGGGGGAGAACGTTGTCGCTCTCGAGCTGGCCTCGGCATTCCTGGAGTCATTCGGAGGGAGTACGATGGACCGCGTTCGCGGTTCTTTCGAAGCGTGGCGAGAGGTGGCGGCTAAGTTGTGAGTTGTGGACTGCTCGGAGCGGCCAAGATTGCAAGAAGTTGAGGGAGTTCTGGAAAAACTCATTCTGGAGGTTGACGCAGGGGCCGCGCTCCCTATGATTTCCGTCCCTCAAGTGCGAGAGCCTCGCCCTTAGGACATGAACCCGGTGGCCAGCGTAGCTTCAATTGGCAGAGCTCTTGATTTGTAATCAAGCGGTTGCGGGTTCGAGTCCCGCCGCTGGCTCCATTCGCTCCACGGGGAACCCTTAATATAGAACATCCCGGACGTTGTCCGGAATCGGCCTGGCGACTTGTCGCCTTGCCTGCTCACTGAAAACGAGACCTGGACCGGAAGATGACGGAAGCGTCGCTCCGCTGACTGCACCCTGTAAACGCGGGGCTGCCGCAGCGTTAGAAGCGTCGCGTTTGGACCGCGCTCCGGCCGGTGTGCACTCTCCCATGGGGGAATACTCAAGCGGCCAACGAGGCCAGACTGTAAATCTGGCGGCCACGCCTTCGCAGGTTCGAATCCTGCTTCCCCCACCATACAAGTCCAAGAGGCGTCGGATCGGCGTCCTGCGGATGACGCTGACAGCGCTGACAAAGACGCGACAAGCTGGTGGGGGGACACCGCACACGGGCCATCGCAACCCCCACTCGTTATTTTCTCCGGAAGGAGCTCAAACCGCTCTCAATGCGGGCGTAGTTCAATGGTAGAACCTTAGCCTTCCAAGCTAATGACGACGGTTCGAGTCCGTTCGCCCGCTCCATACCCAATTTCTGGTCCAGACTTTGCCCCGCCCTCGGGGTTCGGCATCCATGCCACGACTCAGGGGCGTTGGCTGCTGTAGCTCAGTGGTAGAGCACTTCATTGGTAATGAAGAGGTCGCGGGTTCAAATCCCGCCAGCAGCTCCATCCCAACAATACATTTCTCCAGCGCGCCCATCAGGGCGGGCTACTCACTACCTACCCGGGCTACGGCCCACTCTCGGAACTCCCGATATGGCTAAGGAAACCTTCGAACGGAACAAGCCGCACGTGAACGTGGGCACCATCGGTCACGTTGACCACGGCAAGACCACCCTCACGTCGGCAATCTGCCGTCACCAGGCAAACCTCGGCCTCGCCGAGGCCAAAAACTTCGACGAGATCGACAAGGCCCCGGAAGAGAAGGCCCGCGGTATCACCATCTCGACTACACACGTCGAGTACGAGTCCGCCGAGCGTCACTATGCGCACGTTGACTGCCCCGGTCACGCCGACTACGTCAAGAACATGATCACCGGTGCCGCACAGATGGACGGCGCTATCTTGGTTGTGTCCGCTGCTGACGGCCCGATGCCTCAGACGAAAGAGCACATCCTGCTCGCTCGTCAGGTCAACGTGCCCTATGTCGTCGTATTCATGAACAAAGTCGACCAGGTCGACGACGACGAACTCCTCGACCTTGTCGATATGGAGATTCGCGAGCTTCTCGACAAGTACGACTTCCCCGGCGACGACACCCCAATCATTCGTGGTTCGGCTCTCGGTGTCGAGAACGCCCTCAACGAGGGCAAGCCGAATGACGATCCGGCATTCGAATGCATCAACGAGCTGATGACAGCCGTTGACAGCTTCATTCCCGAGCCCGTTCGCGAAACGGACAAGGACTTCCTGATGCCCGTCGAGGACGTGTTCTCGATCGAAGGTCGCGGTACCGTCGTTACCGGTCGCGTCGAGACCGGCATCGTCAAAGTTGGCGATTCGATTGAAATCGTCGGAATGGGTGAGACGGCAACCACCACCTGTACTGGTGTTGAGATGTTCCAGAAGATGCTCGACGAGGGTCGCGCTGGTGACAACATCGGAGCCCTTCTCCGCGGCGTCAAGAAGAGCGACATCCAGCGTGGTCAAGTTCTTTGCAAGCCAAAGACCATCACTCCGCACACCAAGTTCGAGGCTCAGGTCTACATCTTGTCTAAGGATGAAGGTGGACGCCACACGCCGTTCTTCTCCGGTTATCGCCCCCAGTTTTACTTCCGTACAACGGACGTGACAGGTACTGCTAACCTCCTTGCAGGCGCTGAGATGTGCATGCCCGGTGATGATGTGAAGCTCGAGATCGAGCTTCTCACCCCGGTGGCCATGGACGAGCAGCTGCGCTTCGCTATCCGCGAAGGTGGCAAAACCGTTGGCGCCGGTGTTGTTACTAAGATCATCGAGTAGAAGATGACTTGCCGGACGCGCCCCTAGCTTCGATTCGAAGTGGGGGGCGCGCCTAGCAAACCTTGCTGAGAATTTTCGCCGGACTCCTCCCGAGTCGGCCTTGGATAAGAGAATCAAATGAAGACCAAAGAACGCTATGTGTTTCTCGTGTGCTCTGAGTGCCGGAACCGCAACTACACGACGCACAAGCGCCAAAAGGCGGTCTACAAGCTCGAAAAAAACAAGTACTGTCGCTTCTGCCGGAAGCACACATCCCACCGCGAGCGCAAGCTCTAGGGAACTCTTGACTAACGGCGCGCTCCACTCCGGACGCGCTTCGAGCACCGCAACTCTCACCCCGATTTCACAATGATAAAAGCCTATAAGAGCGAACAGGGCCGTATGGTCCGGATGGGAGCGTTTTGGACGCTTGCCCTTCTGTTCTTGTATGGCTGTATGGCTTTGAATCAGACGCTCTATACGTTTGTGGACAGCCTGAAGTCGGACATGGGGCAAATCCCCATCCTTGGATGGAGCCTGACGGGCGCATTCGTGATCTCGACCGCAACTTTTGTGATCGGGTTCATCCTGCTGTTCCGGTGGCACCAAACTCCGAAGGTTGCCGATCTCTTGATCGAGACCGAATCGGAGCTCCAGAAGGTGACCTGGGCCAAGATGCCCGAGGTGATCAACTCTTCGGTAGTCGTGATCGGCTTCGTTCTGTTCTTGATGGCCTTCCTGGCTGGATCGGACATGGTTCTCAGCCGCATCTTTGACTACATCCTGCTGGGGAGGACGAGCTAATGCCCGCTTACGAATGGTACTTTGTCCGCTGCCAGGCGGGTCGCGAGGACTCGGTATGCAAGCAGCTGATCAAGCGCATTGCAGCTGCCGGCCTCGAGGGGAATATCCCCCAGATTTTGGTCCCAATCGAAAAGGTGACCGATCTCCGCGCTGGCAAGAAGCGCGTGGTAAAAAAGAAGCTCTACCCGGGCTACCTGATGATCCAAGCGGATCTATCGGAGCCCGAGTCTCCCGCGGCCATTGCGGCGCGTTCAACATTGAAGGCGACACGTGGGTTTGGGGAATTTTTGGGGATGGGCGGCGAGCCTACCCCTCTCTCAGTGGACGAGGTCTCTTCGATCTTGGCCCGCATGAGTGAAAGCGAAGACCGTCCTAAAGTGGCCATTGGCCTCAAGAAGGGCGATATCGTCAAAGTCAAATCAGGGGCCTTCGACGGCTTCGATGGAGCCGTTGATGACATCAACGCGGACAAAGGAACTGTCCGCGTGATCGTGACCATCTTCGGTCGACCGACCCCTGTCGAGTTGGAGTACTGGGAAGTGGAGGCCGTCTAAATTATGGCCAAAGAACTGACAGCAAAAATTAAACTGCAATGCCCTGCGGGTAAAGCTACACCCGCTCCGCCCGTTGGCCCCGCTCTAGGTGCCCATGGAATCAATATTGCCGGATTTGTGAAGGAATTCAATGATCGCACCCGCGA
>Ga0315322_10001220_pt1 | contig 19775 bp, 22 predicted proteins | sample M110021515metaG_FD_203461 | JGI IMG/M metagenome (GOLD analysis project Ga0315322, IMG submission 203461) | Ammonia-oxidizing marine archaeal communities from Monterey Bay, California, United States - M1 100m 21515 | ecosystem: Environmental > Aquatic > Marine > Intertidal zone | place: USA...
GATCTCGTCCTGCCCGTGGAACCGGCGAGATCCTGATTACCGGAGCCACCGGATTCGTCGGCCGCAACGTCGCTCGGGAGTTGCGCCAGCGCAAGGTGCGCTTTCGAGCCATCGTCCGTCCTCAGACGGATCGAGCCATCCTGGAGGGAACCGGTGCCTGGATGATCGACGGCGACCTGTGCCGCAAATCGAGTCTGAGAGCCGCTCTCGATGGAGTGCGTCAGGTCATTCATCTTGGGGCGGCTGTTCGCAGCTCCGATGTCGCTCTGAACCAGGCCGTCAATGCCGAAGGAACAGCCAATCTCATCGATGCTGCAACCCGGGCAGGAGTGAAGCGGATTGTCGCGCTTTCATCCGACAGCGTGCTCCGGGCACGACGGAGTCCGTACGCACAGTCGAAAAACCAAGCTGAAAAGTCACTCCTCGCATGGGGAGAAGAAGCAGGAAACAGCGCTTTGGTTCTGCGTCCCCCGTTGATTCTGGGACCGCGAAGCAAGCATCTCGAGACCTTCGTGAAGCTGAGTAAGCTCCCGATCCTTCCAATCCCAAAGGACATCGCTGTGCGCTGTCCCGTCTTCGTTGGCGACATCGTGACTGCGGTCCTCCGAGCTCTTGAGGTTCCAGAGGAAGCTGTTCCCAGCGCAGCCATCAACCTACCCGGAAGAACCCAGGTCGATCTTGGCGATCTGATTGCTGCTGTTGCCCGGTGTCAGAGTCGACGACCCCCCCGAATCCGGCGAGTACCTGGCGGATTCATGCGCCAGCTGGGACGACTCGGCGGTCCACGCATCGTCGAACAACTGGAGGGACTCGAAGAGCATGTGGTGCTCGACGGTGAGCTCGCAGAGCAACTGCTCGAGTGGAACCCTCTTCCCCTCGACCAACTCCTCAGCCTGTCACTCTCTCCCAACAGCCCGAGAGCAGACTCGGTCTGATCGGGCTCGCCATTTCGAGGCGAGGCCCTATACTCGGTCAAAGGAGCTAGAGTGACTAATCGCAACTATCCATTTGAAATAACAGCGGAATTCGTAAGGTCGATTCCGAAAGCTGACCTCCATTGCCATCTCGACGGAAGCCTCCGTGTCGAAACTATTCTCGACCTTGCCAGAGAACAATCGATCCCCCTCCCCGCGGACGACTATGACGGGATCAGAGAAGCTGTCCACGCGGGAAAAGACTGCGATGACCTCGTGGACTACCTCAAGGCCTTCGACATCACCTGCAAGGTCCTGCAGACCGAGGACGCTCTGCGCAGAGTCTCGTTCGAGCTCGCGGAGGATGCCGCTGCGGAAAACGTTCGTTACCTGGAAGTTCGCTACGCCCCGATCCTGCATACCGCGAAGGGACTGCGCCTCGACCAGATTGTGGAAGCCGTCCTCAACGGGCTGAGAGACGCGGAGCAGCGCTACGACATCAAGACAGGCCTGATCATCTGTGGGATCCGCAACATGACCCCGGAGACATCGATGCGCATCGCCGAACTAGCGGTCGCATTCAAGAATCGCGGCGTGGTCGGCTTCGACCTCGCAGGGGCCGAGTACAACAACCCCGCGAAGCTCCACCGGGAAGCGTTCTACTTAATCAGGAACAACAACATCAACGTGACGATTCACGCAGGAGAAGCCTACGGTCCAGAGTCAATTCATCAGTCGATTCACCACTGCGGCGCGCACCGCATTGGGCATGGAACACGACTGCGAGAGAGCGGCGACCTGCTGAACTTCGTAAACGATCACCGCATCCCCCTCGAGATCTGTCTCAAGAGCAACCTCCAGACGCGAGCGGTCGAGTCCATGGCCTCTCATCCGTTTAAGTTTTATCTGGACCTCGGCCTTCGAGTGACACTCAACACAGACAACCGGCTCATTACAGACACAACGGTCAGCGACGAATATCTCTTAGCCCAACGCCAATGGGGTCTCGGAGTCGATGAACTTCGATGGATCACGGTCAACGGGTTTAAGTCATCCTTCCTTCCCTTCCGAGAGAAGAAGCACCTCCTTCGCAAGATCACTCAAGAGTACGACGACCTGGTTGAGTCCTTTGCTCAAAAGACCGCCGGGAACAAATCAAAAAGTCCTGCGGCGGAGGTCAGTGCGGAAGCCTGAGCATCGACTCGTCAACAGACACGAACCGAGGAGTTCATCCACGACCTCATGGGTTCGATTTGAACCGTCGGGAACCTCAGCGCTGTCCTTGAGGTAAAGGAGGCCCTTGACGCTTCCAAATTATCGACTAAAGTGCTCCACGACTATCCGGATCTCGATTCGAAAACATGTAACTTGCTGATCTATCAGGGGTTTTTCTGTGGCTACAATGGACGTCGATGGCAAGCGCCTCGTCTACCTCGATAATTTCGCTGCGACACGCACCGATCCTCTCGTGGTTGAAGCGATGCTTCCTTACTTCACTGAGCATTTTGGGAACGCACACTCGCGCTCCCATGCTTACGGCTGGAGTGCTGAGAATGCTGTCGACACTGCTCGCGAGCAGGTCGCCAAGCTAGTCGGCTGCAAAGCAGGTGAAATCATCTTCACCTCGGGCGGCACCGAGGGCTGCAATCTCGCGATTCATGGTGTCGCGAAGATGTACGAGGAGCGGGGCAAGCACATTGTCACCTCCGCGGTAGAACATCGGGCCGTGCTCGACCCCATCCGCTCCCTCGAGCGTCAGGGCTACGAGGCAAGCTATCTCCCCGTCGACAACACGGGGCTCGTCAGTCCAGAAACACTCCGCGAAGCGATTCGCGAAGACACCATCTTGGTGTCCATGATCTTCGCTAGCAATGAAATCGGAACGATCCAAGACGTCGCTGCGATGGGTGCTATCTGCAAAGACAAGGGCGTCATCTTCCATGTCGACGCCTGCGTCGGTCTGGATACCGAAACCATCGACGTTGACGCCATGGGTATCGACATTCTTAGTATGTCCGCCCACAAGATGTACGGACCTGGAGGCGTTGGAGCAGTCTACGTCCGACGCCGCCGACCCCGAGTTCGTCTTACTCCGCTCGTCATCGGTGGAGGGCAAGAACGAGGCATGCGACACGGCACGCTCAATGTCCCTGGGATTGTTGGGATGGGAAAGGCTGCAGAGATCGCCTTTGAGACCCGCGAGTCCGAAAAGGCTCGCATCCTGAATCTTCGAACCAAGTTCGAAGGGGTTCTGAAGGAGGGTCTCGAGGAGGTGTATGTAAACGGTCACCCGACCCAGCGACTTCCTGGCGCACTGAACATCTCGTTCAACTACATCGAGGGCGAGAGCCTGATGATGGGAATGGCTGGGATCTGTGTTTCCTCAGGCTCCGCATGCACCTCAGCGACGCTCGAACCGTCCCACGTGATGCGTGCTCTCGGAGTAGGAGAAGACCTGGTCCACACCTCGATCCGCTTCTCGCTCGGACGATTTACAACCGAAGACGACATTGACTACGCAGCGGAGGAATGCCTTCGAGCTGCTCGAAAACTCCGAGACATGAGCCCACTCTGGGAGATGTTCAAAGAAGGCATCGATCTCTCTGAGATTGAATGGAAGCACGACTAGACAGCAAGCTTGTCTTGCGACCAACTGCAATCGTGGACTAAATTGGTCCACAAGTAGATCAAAACATCTACAGAGGATTTAGCTATGGCATACGGCGACAAGGTAATCGACCACTTCGAGAATCCCCGAAACATGGGCTCCCTAGATAAGGGCTCCGACACGGTCGGAACCGGGATCGTGGGTGCACCCGAGTGTGGGGATGTCATGAAGCTTCAAATTCAGGTCGAAGAAGACCGGATTGTGGACGCGAAATTCAAGACCTTCGGTTGTGGGTCCGCGATCGCCTCGTCCTCGCTCGCAACGGAGTGGGTAAAGGGAATGACGATCGATGAGGCGCATGCGCTGAAGAACACCGATATCGTCGAAGAACTCGGCTTGCCCCCCGTGAAGATTCACTGCTCGGTACTCGCAGAAGAGGCTATCAAGTCCGCGATCGAAGATTATCAGAGCAAGCAGTCGAAGAGCTGAGACTGATTCATGGCTGCTACCGTCGACGTCACAGAGTCCGCCGCAGGGAAGATCGGAATGATCTTCTCTGAGAAGGATCTCAACACCGAAGTGGGGCTGAGAATCTCCGTGCAAGGTGGTGGCTGCAGTGGGCTGTCCTACAACCTCTCGATCGACGACGAACCAACCAAGTTCGACCGCGTCTTTGATAGCAACGGAGTCCGTCTCATCGTCGACAAGAAGTCCTTCCTCTACACGGCAGGACTGATCTTGGACTTCGACACGGACGACTTCAATGGCGGCTTTGTCTTCCACAACCCCAAGGCGAAAGCCACCTGTGGTTGTGGAACCTCCTTCTCCGTCTGAGCCCGCTGCTTAAAGAAGCAGCAACAGATCCCCTTATGTCGACCTATGCAAAAAGTACCAATGCTTGGAGCTGCGATAGCTGCGGGGCCGCCATGGCGACCCCCCTCTTTTGTGACGGTTGCGGTACGGACTACCCCGAGCGACGCGGAATGACCGCCTTCGGTATCCTTGGGCTAGAGCCAACCTTCTCCATTCCTACAGAGATGATTGATGATCTCGAGAGCAAGTTGGTCTCCCGGCTTCATCCTGATCGCTGGCAGAGCCGCGGCACATCCCTTCATCGAAAAGCACTGATCGCTCAAGCCGCTGTGAACGAAGCGCTGGAGGAGATCCGCACTCCTTTTCGTCGTGCGGAGACGCTCATCTCCGTTCTCCCTCATGCTCCTGAGTTCACCGAAGAGACACGACCCAGTCTGCCCACACCGTTCTTAATCCAGCAGCTTGAACTCCAAGAAGAAATAGAAGACGGGTTAAGCAAAGAGAGAAAGCGTGAGCTCACGACCTGGGTCCGCTCCGAACTCAAAGAGTTGAGAGCTGTCCTTGACTCCGCGTTTCAACTCGTTGAAAAGAGCAAAGAAAGCGACACATCTCGTGACGCCTTCGAACGCATCCAGAGCACAGTCGACCGCTCGAGATACTGGCGAAACATCCAACGCAGCCTCCGCGGCCAGCTGCCCACCTAAGGAACGAGTCTTCTCTTGAAAATTGCGCTTCCCATGAAAGGTCAGACTCGCGACATCGTCGCTGGGATCGACCTTGGTACGACCAATTCTCTCTGCGCCTGGGTCGTCGACGGTCAACCCGCCATCATCGCAGACCGAAAGGGGCGAAGAATCACTCCCTCCGTCGTCTCCGTCGATGAAGAGCACCACACGGTGGTAGGAGACGAGGCTCGAGAACGCGGCCTGCTTAATCCAGAGGGAACCATCACCTCCGTGAAGCGCTTCATGGGTCGAGGCCTCAGTGACATTACCGAAGATCTCGGTCGCTTTCCCTACAAGGTGGTTCGAGTTCGTGACTCGGAGCAAGTCTCAATTCGAGTGCACGGCCGGGAATACACCCCGCAAGAGCTCTCGGCGATGATTCTCAGCGAAGTGAAGCAGCGTGCCGAGCGCGCTGTGAATGGGCGACTGAAACGAGCAGTCATTACGGTTCCAGCTTATTTCGACGATGCTCAGCGACAGGCCACCCGCGACGCCGGTCGGATGGCCGGCATCGACGTCCTTCGGATCATCAATGAGCCGACAGCTGCGGCGCTGGCCTACGGTCTCGATAAGAGCAAGAGCGGTACTGTCTTAGTCTACGATCTCGGAGGCGGTACCTTTGATGTCTCCATCTTGAAGCTCACCGAGGGAGTCTTCAAAGTCATCGCAACCACCGGAAACACGAGCCTCGGCGGGGACGACTTCGATCATGCGATGATCGACCTAATCAGTGCGGATCTTACGCCGGAAGCAGCGACAGCAGCAGCCGCTGCTCCACAGGCTCGACTGGCCCTCAAGATGGCTGCTGAGCGGGCCAAGATCACCCTGTCCACAGAGACCGAAGCTCAGGTTGAATTGAGCCTTCCCGAACTGGGTGTCGAGATTTCCGTGACCATCTCTCGAGCGGCCTACGAAGCGGCAATCGATCCCTTGATCACCAAGACTCTCGATGCCGTTGATTTTGTCCTGGATGATGCGGGTCTCGACCCCGAAGACGTTCGAGACATTGTCTGCGTTGGCGGCTCAACAAGAACGCCGCGGGTCCGACAGCGCCTCACGGAGTTCTTTGACAAGGCTCCACACACCGACCTCAACCCCGATGAAGTCGTTGCACTCGGTGCATCAATCCAGGCAAACGTCTTGGGTGGCGATGGCTCAAGTGACGGAGCGGTCCTTCTCGATGTCACCCCGCTCAGTCTTGGGATTGAGACCTACGGGGGAGGAACAACCAAGTTGCTCTGGCGTAACAGCCCGATTCCAGTGCGTGCCACAGAGGGCTTCACGACTTACGTCGACAACCAGACCGTCGTCGACATTCATGTGCTCCAAGGCGAGCGCGAGATGGCGGCAGACCTACGGAGCTTGGGTCGGTTCAAGCTCAAGGGTTTGCCACCCATGTCTGCCGGGATGCCTCGAGTTTTGGTGGAGTTCTTCATCAATGCCGATGGCATCCTGCAGGTGAAGGCAAAAGAGATGACCTCAGGAACCGAGGCAGGCATCGAGGTCACTCCCACCTACGGTCTCACCGACGAACAAGTCGAAGAGATGATCTTTGACTCCATTGAGAACGCCGAAGAAGACGTCGAGGCTCACATGCTGGCCGACACAAAGGCAGAGGCGGGCTCCATACTTCGCTACAGCAAGAAAGTTCTTGCCGAACGAACCGACCTTATCGATGCAGCCCTCGCCGCCGAGATTGAGGCTGCGATGGAAGGCCTAGAAGCAGTCGTCGCTGGCTCCGTTCGCTCGGACATTGAGACTGCAATGGAGTCGCTCAACGACAAGACTGCACCCGTTGCTGCCCAGATGATGAACGAGGTCCTCCAAGTAACCGTTCACGGCAAGACCATGGGTGAAGTACTTGGTGAGAAACCCCGAAGCTCCGCCCAATATATTCAGCTGACCTGAATCCCCGTCCTAAGTGAGATCCCAATGACTGCGAGCCATACCGTCACCTTCATCCCCCTGAACAAGACCGTCGAAGTTGAGGAAGGAACTACGATCCTCGAGGCATGCCTCGACAACGAAATTGATCTTGAACATGCCTGTGGAGGCTTCTGCGCCTGCACCACCTGCCATGTCATCATCAAGGAGGGAGAGTCCAGCCTCAGTGAGATGGAGTTCGATGAGGAAGACAAGCTCGACACCTGCGAAGGAGTCACCCTCCGAAGTCGCCTCGGATGCCAGAGCCGCATTGAGGGCAACCTGACTATCGAGATCCCACCCAAGCCCTACTAGCGGCGGAGCCATCATGAAGTTGACCTGGAACGACACCCGAGAGATCGGCGAACAGCTCTACGAGGAACATGAAGCGATGAATCCGCTCAGTCTTTCCTTCGTCAAACTCCACGAGTTGGTCTGCGCGCTCGCTGACTTTGATGATGACCCCAAAGGCAGCTCCGAGGGTCACCTCGAGTCCGTTCAGATGATTTGGTACGAGGAATGGAAGATCGACAATGAGTAAGAAGCTTGCGATTTACGCAAAAGGCGACAGTTTCGATCGACTCCACACCATGGTTGGCCTCGTCTCGACAGCTGCCAGCATGGACTGGGAAGCACACGTGTACATGACCTACGGGGTGCTCTGGCGCTTCTGCGATGAGTCAATGACCGAAGCCGAAGTGGACATTCGTACGCCTGAGGTTCGCGAGCGCTATATCAAAGGCATCGATAACGGAAGAATTCCCGACCTAGACGAGCTCTTCGAGGAGGCCCGAGAGGTTGGGGGAGACCGAGTCAAGCTCTATGCCTGCACCACCTCAGTGAAGCTCCTCCAGATTCCTGCCCAGAAGCTCGAGCCCTTCGATGGCCTGCTCGGCCATGCAAGTTTTCTCCAGATCGCGCAGGACGCAAAGCTCGTCGTGACTTGAGGCTGGCCCCTCAGCTCCGCTCCCCAGCCTGAGGGAGCAAACACCAGCGAACCGAAGCTCGGTCTAGCGACCGCCGACTCCCAGTGCCTTCATCCCGTCGCTGAGGAGCCGCTCCTGCAGCGCGGTCACCATCACCTCCAGTCCTCCTGGAACAGCGTGTAGTTCGTCGTAGAGGGCCTCTGCGAGAGCTCGCACCTCTTCGGACTCTTCCGTGCCAAGCGCAAGCCCTCGCACCAGATGATGGAACGCTCCTTTCTTGTTTCCAAGAGCGTGACGCGTCCGACCCAGGTGAGACTGGACCGTTCCATCTCGGGTCATCAGGCTGGCCTGCTCCAGATCACGGCGGGCTTCCTCGAATCGATTCATCTTGAAGAAGATCCAGCCGCGGGTGTCGAGATAGGCTCCCACGGTCTCTCCTCGAGTAATTTCGTACTCTGCAAAACTGCCACCGAAGTTGATGTCCATAGGCTGAAAAGAGTTCCCAAGAAGCCGATCAAGGGCACCATTCACAAGACTGAGAGCTTCCTCGAGGTCTCTCCCATCCGTCGCCGACATATAGGCCAACTCGTTCATGACGGAGGGATCCTCTGGTGTCGCCTCCCAAGCTTTACGAATTGCCTTGAGCGATCCCTCTGTGTCGTTCACATCAGGATGGCGCATCACGAAGGCCATCTCTCGGAAGTAATAGGCGACCATTCGCGGATCGTCCGGAAGAGCGGATGCAAGCTCTCTCAGGTGCTTTAGGCGCCCAGCGGGGTCATCACCAGCCAACTCGCGAAGAGACTGCAGAGTCTCAATAAATCCGATCGACTCTCTGCTCAGCTCGCCTCCCGGAAGCTCCGATGCATACGGGTTCCTGTCGACCGGGGCGCTCCAAGACTCATCGAGAGCCCTCAGAAGATCAGCGATGCGGCCCGCACCGCGCTTCTCACCTACCGAGAGATAGAAGCGATGAAGACTCTGCAAAATGACTGCATCCCGCGCATGTCTCTTCTCTATCTTCTCAACCCGAGCGATCAGCCGGGATTGATCTTTCTGAGAAGGAGCCGGAGCTCCCGCCTTGTCAGGAACCAGAGCAGCGCAGGATATCAACCGCCATGGCGCGTCTGCGATCAAGGAAAGACAAGTCTCTGTCGCCTCTTTCCACTCCTTCTTGGACGAGAGATAGATGCTCTGATCACTGCGCACAGTGAGCGACCGCTTGTCGGCCTCCCGAGCTCCCTCCAGCTGGGTCTGATAGCGACCGAAGTCTCCTGCCCACCGGGCAATGTCGGCAGACAAGAGCAGCGCTTGAGAACGAAGTTCCGGATCTCCTTCCGCCAGTGCGATCTTCCGCTCAATGTCCCGAAGGACATCGCGATCAAGCAGATCCGGAGCAATGCTTACGGCACTCAGTGTCGCCGATGCATGGAGTAGGTTGGCCAGGGGATCTCCCGGACGAGTCTCGACCCAATGACGATATTCGGCTTCAAGCAGAACCGGAGAGCGCCTCGCCAACACAGCCATCTCTTGATAGAGCCGATGCCCTGGGATGAAGCTGGGATGACGACGAATCAGCTCCAGTACCTGGCCTAAGGCACTGTCTATCTGCCCTCGGTCGCGAGTCTGCATTACCCCGACTAATTCACGATCCAATTCCAGTTGCGTCCTCCGGTTCATCGGAGCAGCCTCGGCCAGTGGAGTGACGGGAACTAGGCCGAGCACGAGCACGAAGAGCACAGAAGCCCGGTACATAAAACGCCAGAATGATGGTCTCGAACTCTTCTTGGTTCGAAGGTGGAGTGCGGTCATGAAACTCTCTCCTTGGCGCCAGCGGAGAAAGAAAAACCCGCCGGCTTCCCGCATTCTAGGGCCAGTTTCCGACCTATGCAGGGCTCGAGCCTTCAAGAGAACCAACAAAGCTCTGAACCACCTCCCGAACTTCACTGCCAGCTGTCTGCAAACTCCGTACATGTTCCGCTTCGGCAACATGAAGAGACGACCACCGTCCCTGCCTCGGTCTGAGAATAGAAAACCACCAACCAGACCAACGAGAGTCAATCACGCGGTCACGACCTCCGTGAATCCACAGCAAAGGACGACGCCGAAGTCTCCACAAGCTAGACCAGAGATAGAGCAGGTAACGAGCAGGGTGGGTTCCTGGAATGATGCGTCCGGCCAGCAACATCCGGGATCCAGTCTTCCGTGAATCGACAGCCCCAAGCATGTTGCCCGCCAACCCCCATGCGGCAGTACACATATCTGGGGCCGGTCCGGCATCAACGATGACGGCCGTGATGTCCTCGCGCTTAGCCACACCGATCACAAGAGCCGCCGCTCCCTGGCTCTGCCCAAAGCCTAGAATCTGCTTTGCGCCGCGCCGACGAAGCTCATCACAAGCTGCCCGCACATCTTCCGACCGCCTCACGAACGATCCCCGTCCCGGTGGTGCCGAATCACTGTCAGCATGACCTCGGGCATCGAAACACAGAGAAGAGAGCCCAAGACCATGAAACAATTCGATCCAGGGCAGCAGAGTTGCCTTCTGCCCGCCGTAGTGATGATGAAGCACCACCATCATTTCCTCGTCCCCCGGGTGATGCGTGGGGCCAGGCACAAACCAAGCGGAGAGGCGGACTCCGTCACTCGTATGGAGATCGAGGGCCTCAAAGTCGATCTTGAGTCGCCGCTCGGGCGTAATACGACGAGCCGTCTTCGAACGCTTTAGGGTCTTCGTTATGGCCTCGGAGCCACGGTTCCACCAACGGCCAGGCGGCCCGACCAACCAGAAAGGCGCAGGGCTTGGGTCTCCAAAGAACGGCATCGCTTCAGTGAGATACTGCGACTCAGCCCTCGAGCTGGTAGTCCCAGTCATCCTCGGGCCAGATGGCAGTTCCAACCCCCGCGTCATCATCTCGCCAGACAGCGCGTCCCATTCCCCGCGTGTTGAACGCAAACTTTGGTTCGCCCCCGGGTTGGATTCCAACCACTCCACCACTTCCTTCTCCAAAGGTGGAACCAAGTAGGTCCACACCATCCTGGCAAGGAAAGTCAGAGCCTGACTTCATCCGCTCCACGACTTCGCGACAGAGCAACACCCGGAGAATCAACTCTCCTGTGCCTGTGGCGACCGAAGCCCCTTCACCGTTAACTGCCCAGATTCCAGCTCCTGGCAGTGGCGAATCGCCGATCCGCCCAGGCTGCTTCATCCAAATACCGCCTGTGCTGACAGCCGCCGCAAGGTTTCCATCCCGGTCCATCGCCACACAGCCGACCGTGTCTCCCCTGCCAACCGGGTCGGCCTCGTCTTCTCCCAAGGCACCGCCCAGCGACGCAACCCGCTCCGAGAGCGAGTCCAGCCCCACCATTGAATCCAAAGTTCGCTTCTTGTCTCGCCAGTCAGCGAGTCGAGCTTCGCTGGGATAATTGCTGCGGAACGGAAGGCCCAGTTCCCTCGCAAAGTCAGCCGCTCCAGCACCACCGAGAAGACAGTGTTCGGTATCCAACATCACGTGTTCGGCCAGCTCGATTGGATTCTTCACGCCGCGGACACCCGCGATCCCTCCGAATCCACGATCTCGCCCGTCCATGACTGCAGCGTCCAGCTCAATGTCACCGGCTGCGTTGAGACAGGCTCCGAGTCCAGCATTGAAGACTCCCGAATCTTCCATTGCAACAACCGAAGCAATGGCGGCCTCTCGAGCTGAGCCCCCTGCACTCAAGAGCACCACGCCCGCCTCGGCGGCTCGCCGGAGCCCTCTGCGGTAGCGGCGGGCACGCGCCTCCGTCATGTTGTTCATCGAACCGGCGCCGCCGTGAAGAATGAGTGTCGCTTTCATCGGTCGAGCACTGTAGTACGCAGTTTGGCGGTCGGCCAGTCTGCTTCATCAGTTTGAGCCAATCCCATCCTGGCGAATCCCCCTCGTCCTGCTAGGTTCCTCCCCATGGTGTTCGTCCTCCCTTCCGACCGAAGCAGCTCCTTCTCCCTGATCGAGCGCTCCATCCCTGTCCTCTCACTGTGTATGGTCCTTGTGTGGGCTGGATGCACCCCAGAAGAACCTGAACGAGAAGACGACCCCACCCCGGAACTCTCGTTCGACCCAGGTGAGTACGAGCTCATCGAGTACGAGCTCACCACGAAGGACGACGAGGGATACCGAGGCACAGACGACCTCGAGCGAGTCTTTCACGTGCAACGATTTCGCCTCAACAATCCGATGCGAATTCATGCCCTCGGTGCGATGTTCAATGTCCGGGGGGACGACAACCAGCCAGCCCACCTGGCTCTGTACTCCGACAACGGACACAACTTCTTCGACTTTGACCGCCAGGACCCCATGGTGGCTTTTGATCTCGACCTCAACAAAGCGGATCACGACGAGACTTGGCAGATCATTCCACTCCCTGAGCCGATTGATCTCCGTCATCCCCAGCTCGTCTATCTCGGCAGCGAATACCGGGGAGAAGTAGGCCAGCCTGTCCTGGCAGTGGATGAGGCCATCAGCTCCGACCCCTATCTCATGGCCCACGCTTCGGAGGGAGACCAGTTCCCACCCCACATCGCGGTCCTCCCGGATCGAGGGACCGATGCCAATGGATTCGAGACCGTGTTGTTCGCAGGAACACAGGGACCGATGGCTGGACTCGGGGATCTAATGGTTCGTCTCTATGTCGAGTCCTACGACGTCACCACCCCCGAAGAAGAGTGGTTCAACGACGAGACCGAAGACCCAACGATTGGACTCTCCGGCTCGGGAAGCCCCTCTTTTGGAGACTGCAACGATGATGGCTGGGAAGACGTCTGGGACGGGCAACTTCATCGAAACAATGGAGATGGAACCTTCACCAATGTGACCGAGAGTTCAGGAATCACTGGAGGAGGGGCTGGAGCATGGGCTGACTTCAACAACGACGGCCACCTCGACCTCTTTCTTTCGACGACGGTAGATCAACTTTACGAAGGCCAAGGGGACTGCCTCTTCGTCGATGTCACTGCGGCGTCAGGAATCGATGACACTCAGCTGTTCAAGACCAGCACGGACGAGGAGGCCACTCTCCAAAACGTCGACACCCCCTCCGCAGCCTGGGTCGATGTCGACAACGATGGCCTTGTGGACCTCATGCAGGCCAACTTCATGAACTTCACCAGCGGCGATTCTGCACTCGACTATTTGTGGCTAAATCAAGGAGACGGGCTGTTCATCAACGGCACCGACGATGCCGGCATGCTGAGCACACAAGGCGCCGGAAAGGCAGGACGTGGGGTTGCTCCGGCGGACTGGGACAACGATGGCGACAGCGACATCTTGATCTCGAACTACCGACTTCATCGAAACTTTGTCTGGGAAAACGAGGGCAGCGGAGACTTCGAGAATATTGCTCGCGACAGCATCCTCGGGGGAATCGGAACTGAAGTGAACTCGCTGCAGTCCTACTATGGACACACCATCGGCAGCGCTTGGGGTGACCTTGATGGGGACGGAGACCTTGATCTCTTCTCCGCCAACCTCGCCCACCCTCGATTCATCGAATTCTCAAACAAGTCGATGTTGCTCCGAAACAGAACCGTCGAAGATGGAATCGCGACCTTCGAAGACGTCGCAGCAGAGGCCGGAATCCTCTACCAGGAGACGGACAGCAGCCCGCTCTTCCTCGACTTCGACAACGACGGGCGGCTCGACCTCTTCTACACGGCGGTCTATCCCGCGAGGCCCTCCTACCTCTACAGGAATGAAGGCAACTGGAACTTCTCGATGGTCTCCTATCCAGCAGGAGCATGGATCTACAACGGCTGGGGCGTCTCAGCTGCCGACCTCGACAACGACGGTGACCTGGACATCTACGGAAATCGACTCCTTCGAAACGAGCACCCGAACCTTGGGGGCTGGATCAAAGTACGCGTGGTCGGATCGGGGACTGGCGCAACCAATCGTGCCGGCCTTGGCGTCCGTCTTCGTGTCTTCACAACCGAGGGAGAGCAAACCCGCGAAGTACAAGGCGGCGTGGGAGTGAGTTCCGGACTCTCGCTCATTCAGCACTTCGGCCTTGGCGATTCGCTCACCGGCACAATCGAAGTCACCTTTCCGGCGACTGGAACCCTTGTTTCCTCAGAGTTTCAGACGGGTCAGAGCCTCACGATTCACGAAGACGGTAGCGTCTTCGTCGAGTAATCTAGCGCTATGAGCAAGGTTGCAATCACCCGCTGTGACACCTACCAACGGGACGCCATCGAAAGGGCCATCGACGACGTCCTTGAACCCTTCGGAGGCCTAGCCGGCGCCAAGGGCTTTGGACGGCAAATCAAGACCGGCGACCGGGTTCTCCTGAAGCCAAACTTTCTCCGGGCTGCTCCCGCGGAGGCCGCCGTATCTCCCCATCCCGAAGTCGTTCGGGCTGTCTGCAGTCGACTGATCGACCTCGGAGCCAAAGTAAAGATTGGTGATTCCCCTGCCTTTGGAACCGCGCAAGGAGCCGCGAAGGCCTGCGGAGTGCTCGACATCGCTGCCGAGTTCGACATCCCGGTTGTGGAATTCAACAAAGCGAAGAAAGTCTCTACTTCTGGCCCAGCAGGCCTGACCCTGCAGCTTGATCGAGAAGTCCTCGATGCGGACGCAGTGATCAATTTATGCAAGTTCAAGGGTCACCAGCAGCTTGGACTCACCCTCGCAGTAAAAAATCTCTTCGGTTGCATTACCGGAAAACGAAAACCCGTCTGGCATCTACGACTCGGCGATCGTGACAACGACTTTGGCGAGATGCTGGTCGAGGTCTACCGGACCGTCGCCCCCACCCTCTCGATCTGCGACGGGGTGTTCGCGATGGAAGGCAATGGTCCTGGGCGCGGAGAACCGAGACCTCTCGGACTCCTTCTTGCAGCCGAAGACGGGGTCGCACTGGACAGTGTTGGAGCACAAATCGTGGGGTATCCCCTCGAAGAGCTACGAGTGATTCAAGCAGCGCGAAGCCTCGGAGTGGGCATGACCGACCTCGAGGAGATAGAGATTCTGGGAAGTTCGTCCCTCGAGGACTTCCATGTCAATGACTGGAAACTCCCGGATTCATTGCCTATTTTCTTCAATCCGGCTCGAGTTGCCTGGTCGACCGCCAAACAGGCACTGCTTCTCGCTAGAATGAAGGGTGAAGAACAGAGTGTAGAGAGCACTCGCAAAGGCTAGACAGAGCCCCCCGCACGGGGCTCGCTTCAATTGACAGTCCGATGTAGCGCTCTATATTGGCTGTGAAGAATAGAGTGCGTTTGCTCCGGCTTGCGCCTCTTAGGAGAACTCGGATGGAACAGAGCAACATCTCGCTTACTGAAAAGGCGGTTGAAGCCGTAAAACTAGCCATCTCGGAGGAAGGCCTAGACGGCCATGGCCTTCGAGTGGCCGTCGTTGGCGGAGGCTGTTCAGGCTATTCGTATGCACTCGACTTCGCAGACGAAGCCGAAGACATCGATGAAGAAGACATGTCCTTCAACTTTGGCGGACTCACCGTCTACCTCGATCCCCACAGTGCGCAGATGCTCGGGTCCACCGAAATTGACTACGTAGAGACGCTGCAGAAGAAGGGTTTTGTGTTCAACAATCCCAATGCCACTACCACGTGCGGGTGTGGATCCAGCTTCAGCTAGAGCATCTCTTTCGTTCGCAAGCATCCCGCTCATCAGGGACCGACTGCTGCTCTCGTGGCTTCACCGCCTCGCTCTAGGGAAAAACTCCGAATGATTCGTAAACTCGTCAAGCGAACCGCATCCATCGCACGCAGTGCCGTGCGAGTGGGCTCCGGGCTCATTCAGGGCCCCGGTGGCCCGGGATACGGGGTGTCCGAGTACGAGGACTTTGAACGGATTCGAGCAGAAGCCGCAGCCCAAGACATTGCTGAAGGCATCACGACCGCAGGCTCCGAGATGGATGCTATCTCGGACGGAACCGTGGAGATGTCTGCAGAAGACCTCCGCGTCATGATGGAAGTAGAAGAAGGAAACGACCTACCCATCATCGTCGACGTGCGTCAGCAACACGAATGGGCAAGCGGCTACATCGAAGGGGCCATTCACATTCCCCTGGCGGAGCTCGATGAACGTCTGAATGATGTGGATCGGCAGCGACTTGTGGTTGTTTACTGCCACTCAGGAATGCGATCAATCGATGGTTCCTACGTCCTCAAGCGACATGGCTACCCACGCGTCCGGTCACTCGCTGGAGGCATCGTTGGCTGGCAGGGTGCCGGAAACCAAACTGCACATCCCTAAACTGGGCTGCCTGCCCTCTTGACAAGCGCTTCCTGCGGGGCAACATTTGTCGTCCGCTCTCATGATTTCTAGGAGATCTCAATAATGTTCAGTCTTTCCTCTGACCTGCACAACGCAGGCAACACCCCCGTCGCCGAGGCTCATTGCGATGGGCCGTGCGGTGTCTACGACCCGTCCTCCATCCGAATTGCTGCCGAAGCCGCTGTCTCGATGACGAAAAAGATTGCTTCGATGACTCCTCCCGAGGGCAATGACGCGACCGCATGGGCCGCATACAACAACACCATGACCCGGTATATCGCCATCAAGGAAGAGCAGGCCCACCTCGCGAAGAGCGAAATGCTCGTCCTCTGGACCGATTACTTCAAGCCCCCCCACCTAGAGGCCAACCCAGCCATTCACGACATCTTCTGGAAGGCAGCCAAGCTCTGCTCTGCAGTCAAAGTCGAAGTCAGCGTGCAGCATGCCGACGAGCTGATGGCAGCCGTGAAGGAAATTCATGAGCTCTTCTGGGCCACCAAGAATCGAGACATTCCCTGGTATACGGCCAGCTGATTTCTCAGAAGCCAAGCGAACGATCCGAAGCTTCACCGAACTCGGAGATTCAAAAGAAGCGGGGACTCCCTATTGTGGGGTTCCCGCTTTCTTTTTCGCATCTCCTCAAGGGAGTCACTAAGCTACGAATCGCCGGTCGCAGCATGGAGCCCACCCTCCAGGACGGTGAGATTACCCTTGTTCGCCTCGGAGCAGCCGGCGGAAGCCTCTTCTCGAGGCCGATCAGGCCTGGCGACATACTCTGGATCCAGCACCCACTGAGGTCGGACACAAGCATCGTCAAGCGACTCCACTCCATCGGGCCCGACGGACAACTGTATGTCCGAGGCGACAACCCCGACGAGAGCAGCGACAGCCGGACGTTCGGATCCGTTCCGCCCACGAAAGTCCGGGGGAGACTGTTCGCCCGACTCCAGAACGAAGAAGCCCCCGACTCATAGAGTCGAGGGCCTCCAGAAGTTATGAGAAGAGGCGCCTAGCGCAAGCCAGCGTCCTTCATGGCCTTGCTCAGGCCCTTCTTGCTGATGGTTCTCAGCCCACGTGTACTTACACGCAACCTGACCCACTCGCCGTTCTCCTCGTCCCAGACTCTCTTGGACTGGACGTTAGGCTTCTGCCACCGCTTGGTTTTGCGGTGAGAGTGGGAAATCTTGTAGCCGGACAGCGGCCGTTTGCCGGTGATCTTGCACTTGGCCATTAGAGATTCTCCAAGCAGGCGAAAAACGCCTACTTCATCTTGGATTCTTTAAACCACACGTGCTTACGTGCTTTCGGGTCATACTTCTTAAACCGAAGCTTGTCCGTGGTGGTTTTTCGATTTTTGGTCGTCGTGTAGAAGTAACCGGTTCCGGCCTCCGACACGAGCTTAATCTTGTCGCGCATGACACGCTCCCTGATTCAATTCTAGCGGGCGCGAACCATAAGCAGGCCCGAACGGCTTGTCAAGTCAAACCCGCAAAGGACTCCAACCCGGGAATCACCCAGGCGGAGCCCTTTGTCTAAGGAGAGGAAAAAAGTCTTTTTAATTCATAGACTTAAGCAAGTCGGATGGGTCAGGGGCGCCAAGCGCGTCCTGGCGATCATCTTCATGCTCTGGAGCAAACGAATCGTAGGTATCTTCACCCATGGGGTCTTCGATGAAGTCAGGATCATCCATCGTCTCCGCCACTGCGGGGGCACGCTGAGTCGTCGCACGAACCGCCTCTTCGAGGGCATTGTTCATCCGCATCTCTCCATCAAACCGGACGCCTTCGTCCATCGTAATGACGGGAGCTGTGATGTTTCCCACCACAATGCCAGGGGCCCGTAGATCGCAACGAGCACGGGCTTTGATATTGCCGTCGACATGCCCGGCAATAATACAATTAGCCACATCAATCTCGGCCTCGAGCTCCGCATCGGGACCGACCTCAAGAGTGTCGTTGCTGAAAATCTCGCCGGTGAACTTGCCGTCGATTCGCACACGACCCTCGAAGGTCAGCTTGCCTTCGTAGATGCAGCCGCGTCCGAGAAACGCGTTCAGTTGTGTTCCCGGGCTGACACCACGGGGCCGCACAGGCTCCCGACTCGGTGCAGGCAGCGCACGCTCATGGTCCATTCCACCGTTGGCCGGCGGAGTGGCCGCAAAAAGAGAATCTTTCTTCGCGAACTTCATCTTCTTAGTCTCCTTATTTCACTCTGCTTAAAACAGCTCGCCCTCGATCCGCTCAATGAGCCGATCAAGTTCCTGCCGGGTGTAGTACTCCAAAACAATCTTCCCGCCCTCCCCGCGCGCGCGGGGCTTTACCTTCACGCGGGTACCCAAGTGACGAGCGAGCCGATCCTGTAGGTCCTCGAGGGCCGAAGGAAGATCCTTCACCGTCTTCCGGGTCGCCTTCCCTGCCTTCGTACGTCGCACGAGGTCCTCGGTCTGTCGCACAGACAACGAGGACGCCAACACCTGCGTCAGTACGTCCAGAAGCGGATCCTCTCCCTGGTCGGCGAGTCCGAGCAGCGCCCGACCATGACCCATCGCGATCGCGCCGCGGCTCATGGCATCAAGAGCTTCATCAGGGAGCTTCAAAAGACGGAGCGTATTGCTGATCGTGCTTCGGTCCTTACCGACTCGACGACTCAGCTCTTCGTGGCTGTAGCCAAACTGCTCCATGAGGTCTCGGTATGCCTCAGCCTCCTCGACAATATTGAGATCTTCGCGCTGAATATTCTCGATCAGCGCGATCTCAAGACTTTCGGAGTCATCCATGCGCCGCACGAGCGCCGGCAGTGTCCTCAGCCCAGCTGCAGAGGCAGCACGGAATCGCCGTTCCCCGGCCACAATCTCATAACCAGATTCCACCGGACGAAGGAGGAGCGGCTGAATAACACCTTGCTCTCGAATCGAGGATGCCAACTCTTCGATTGCGACTGCATCAAAGTGACGTCGAGGCTGCAGAGGGTTGGCACGAATCTCTTCCAGTGGGATCTGTACCACCGCCGCGGAGGCCAACGCAGCCCGAGGGCTCTCCGTGTCCACACGCGCCGCCTCCGGTATGAGCGAAGCCAGTCCGCGTCCCAAGGTCTTTCTCTTCTGTGCCACCATCGTTCAGTACCTCAAGCCGTTCGTTGAGTCGTATGAGAAAAATCGCTGCTGACCCCATCACCATGACGGGCAAGTAACTCACGGGCCAGAGCGCGATAGGCAATTGCGCCCTTCGCGCGGGGGTCATAGGTCAAGATCGGCTCACCGAAAGAAGGAGCTTCACCGAGCCTCACGTTGCGAGGAATGATCGTCTCAAAGACTTTATCTCCGAGATGCTCACGGACGTCCTCGCCAACCTGCTGGCTCAGTCGATTGCGGCCGTCGTAGAGCGTGAGCACAACGCCCTCCCAGAGCAGGGAGGGATTAAGACGCTTCTGAATGAGACTGATCGTACGCGTGAGTTCCCCCAGACCCTCAAGAGCGTAATACTCACTCTGCAGAGGAATGAGGACCGAGGTTGCCGCCGTGAGTGCATTGAGCGTGAGCAGCCCGAGGCTAGGAGGACAATCAATCAGAATGTAGTCGAAGTCTTCATGGACATC
>Ga0315322_10001222_pt1 | contig 19772 bp, 17 predicted proteins | sample M110021515metaG_FD_203461 | JGI IMG/M metagenome (GOLD analysis project Ga0315322, IMG submission 203461) | Ammonia-oxidizing marine archaeal communities from Monterey Bay, California, United States - M1 100m 21515 | ecosystem: Environmental > Aquatic > Marine > Intertidal zone | place: USA...
GAATTCTACAGCCGATAGTCAGCTCTCATTTTAAAGTTCATCCAATACTCAAAACATTATGGCCACAAGACTCGGAAAGTTCGAACTACCTAACCGCCTCATCAAAGAAGAGGAAACTGCAAACGAAAAGTATGCTAAGTTTATAGCAGATCCCTTTGAGTCGGGCTATGGACATACCATAGGAAATGCATTTCGGAGAGTGCTTCTCAGCTCCATTGAAGGTGCAGCGATATCATCTTTGAAAATTGATGGTGTTCAGCATGAGTTTCAAAGCGTTGACGGAATCGTTGAGGATATAACGGATATAGTTTTGAACTTAAAAAAGATCCTCATCGTAAGTCACAAAGCTGAACCTGTTACGATCACCCTTGAAGTTGAGAAAGAAGGGGAAGTTACTGCAGCAGATATTTCCCCAGCGGAGGGTATAGAAATTATTAATCCAAAGCAGCTTATTCTTACAACTGACCGAAAGCAGAAGGTTGTTGCTGAAATGACTGTATCTGTAGGTCGAGGATTTTGTTTGGGCGAGGATAGTAAAACAGACGACCAACCGATTGGTGTCATTAATGTGGATGCCCTCTACAGCCCGGTCAAACTCGTCAAATATGATGTCCAGAATACCCGGGTTGGTCAAATGACAGACTACGACAAACTTATACTCGAGGTGAATACTGATGGGCGTATCACTCCAGACGATGCACTTAAACAATCAGCTGCAATCTTGAGACATCACCTTGATGTTTTCGACCAAATAACCGAAGAACAGATTGAGTTTGAAAGCCATTCTAAAGAGGTTAGTGAAGAACAGAATCGGCTTCGTAATTTACTGGGGATGAGCGTTAATGAAATTGAGTTGTCTGTACGTGCGGCAAATTGTTTGAACAATGCAAACATTACAACCGTCGGAGAACTTGCGACCAAGTCGGAACCGGAGATGCTCAAATATCGGAATTTCGGAAAGAAGTCGCTTAACGAAATCAAGGCGAAACTGGAGCAACTTGGTTTGTCCTTGGGCATGAAATTTGAAAATCGTTTGTTGGATTCTGCCTCCAACTAAGAAAAACCAATCTATTAACTTTTATTTTCCCGCAGGATGAGACACAGAAAACACAACCATCTTCTAGGTGTAAAGACCGCTCACCGGACATCTTTACTTGCCAATTTATCCTGCTCCCTGATTGAGAATGGCAGAATCACTACAACGCTAGCAAAGGCCCGGGCACTTCGTCCGACAATTGAGAAGGTCATTACTTTGGCCAAGAAAGCTCACATCGCTACGGATGCAGCTCATAAAGTTCACTACAGGCGCCTCGCAATCGCTCGTATCCGCAACAAGAAGGCTGTTAAGAAACTCTTCGATGAGTTGGTTGAACAGTTTTTGAGCCGTAATGGTGGTTACACTAGAATTTACAAGTTAGCCATGCCTCGCCTTGGTGATGCTGCCGATATGGCAATTATTGAATTTGTAGAAGAAGCACCCAAGAAAAAGGCAAAGAAGAAGAAAGCTTCTACTAAAAAGACTGCAAAGAAAGTATCTACCCCCAAAAAGACAGTAACCTCGGCGGAAGATACAGCTGGAGACGAAAGTTCTTCTGATGAAATTGTTGAAGATGTAGTAAGCGAGTCATCGGAAACCAGTGATGCGACTGATCAGGAACAATCAGGGGATAACCCTTCCGAAGATCAAACAGAAGCTGAAACTGCTCAACAAGATACCGTTTCTGAGCCAGAGCCTGAAACTTCAGATGTAAAAACCGAAGATTCTGCAGAGGAAGATACTAAGGATTCCAAACCTGCATCGAAAGAAAATTCTGATTCGAAAGAAGAAGAGAAACCTTCAAAAGACTAAACTTTTTAGGGACCTTACAAGTTCAGGGGTAAGTACTAAAAATTGCCCTTACCCCAGTTTTCTCTAGGTTAGTGTTGCAATGAAGGTGCGTTGACCTTTTCCTCGTTACCTTTCAATAATTTCATGATCTAAATCATGATAAACATGACACACTTATGGCACAGACTATCGTAGTATTGGATTTCGGGTCTCAGTATACTCAAGTGATTGCCCGTCGCATTAGGGAGGCAAATGTGTACTCGAGGGTTGTACCTTTTGATACTCCGATTGCTAAGATCAAGTCATTAAACCCTGTAGGGCTCGTATTATCAGGTGGCCCCGCCAGTGTCCTAGCTAAAGGGAGTCCCAAACCTCACAGAAATTTATTCTCTCTTGGTATTCCTATTCTAGGTATCTGCTACGGACTTCAACTCATGGGTAAGATGCTGGGAGGAGAGGTTAAGGCGAGCCAGCAGAGGGAATACGGTCGTGGAAAGCTCTCTATCAAAATAAATGGAACTCTCTTCAAGGGGCTTCCAAAAGATTTAACAGTTTGGAATTCTCACGGTGACTGCCTAACCAAACTGCCAGACGGCTTCAGGGAACTTGCACGAACAGAAAACTCTCGTTATTCAGCGATAGAAGATCCCGCTAGAAAATTCTATGGTTTACAATTTCATCCTGAAGTCCAGCATTCCGAAAAAGGTACGCAAATCATACAGAATTTCCTTACTCAGGTTTGTCGATGCAAAGGGGATTGGGGAATGAAAGATTTTACAAAGACATCGATCCGCTCCATCCAAGAGCAAGTTGGAGATAGAAAAGTTATTTTGGGGCTAAGCGGTGGAGTTGATTCCTCGGTTGCTGCCGCTCTTATTGACCGAGCAATCGGTAAACAGCTTACCTGTATTTTTGTCGATAATGGTCTTTTGCGGTTAAATGAAAGGGATCAAGTGATTCAACTTTTTAATAACCATATTCCTGGCAAGCTGAAAGTTGCCCGTGCAGGCGCTCTTTTTCTGGGTCGCTTGAAGGGGGTAACTGATCCAGAGAGAAAGAGAAAGATAATTGGAAGAACTTTCATTGAGGTGTTTGACCGCGAGGTAAAAAAACTTGGACAGGTTGATTTTCTAGCTCAGGGGACGCTCTACCCTGATGTTATTGAAAGCGTTCCTATCGGCGGCAATCCCGCTGCCCTGATCAAAAGTCACCACAATGTCGGGGGACTTCCCAAGAGAATGAAACTTTCTCTTCTTGAACCACTGCGAGAACTATTTAAAGATGAAGTTCGGGCTTTGGGAAAAACACTTGGTCTTCCCAAGGAAGTACTTATGCGTCATCCTTTTCCAGGGCCCGGCCTAGGAGTCCGCGTAGTTGGTGAACTTAAACCTCAACGCCTTCGTGTACTAAGGGAGGCAGATGCCATCTTCATCGATGAATTAGTCGAGTCAGGCTGGTACCACAAACTTTGGCAGGCCTTTTGCGTTTTTCTTCCAGTTCGAAGCGTTGGCGTAATGGGTGATGAGAGAACCTATGAAAATGTGATCTCACTTCGGGCTGTCACGAGCAGTGATGCAATGACGGCGGATTGGGCTCAATTACCCGATAAGCTTTTGAGGAAAGTTTCAAATCGAATCATTAATGAAGTCAAGGGGGCCAATCGTGTTGTTTACGACATCAGTTCCAAGCCTCCAAGTACAATCGAATGGGAGTAAAGAAGTACAGTTCGTATGAAGTATTCCTATCTTTCAGATTCTGTTGATCTTCTCTCCTCTTTGGAGGAATTCAGTTCCGTATCTGTTCCAGACAATGAAGTAACCAATACAGTTTCGGGCATAATTGAAGAAATTCGTTTGCGTGGTGATGTTGCTCTTCTTGAGAAAACACTTTTGTACGACGGGGTATCCCTTACAAAGAATGAAATTTCTATTCAACCAACAGAGCTTACCGAAGCCGAATCAAAACTTAGTGGTTCCGAACGTTCTGCCATTCTTGAAGCGATTTCAAATGTTCGTTTGTTTCATGAGAAAAGCATACCAAATAACTGGAGTACTCTGAACAAACATGGAGCGGAGGTTGGAGAAAAGCATTATCCGATCAACCGGATTGGAATCTACATTCCAGGTGGTAATGTCCCCCTTGTATCAACGGTCATAATGACCGTTACTTTGGCAAAAGTTGCCCAAGTGCCAGAAATTACTGTAGTCACTCCACCTGACTCCAAGGGCAAAGTTTCTTATCAGCTATTGGCTGCTTTGGGAATGCTAGGTGTTACCGAGGTTTATCGAGTGGGAGGCGCTCAAGCGATTGCCTCTTTGGCTTTTGGTACCGAATCAATACCTGCAGTTGACAAAATATTTGGGCCAGGCAATGCGTATGTAAACGAAGCTAAGAGGCAATCTTTCGGTACTGTTGGGATTGATCTTCTCCCAGGTCCAAGTGAGGTTATGGTCATTGCCGACTCCACTGCGAGTCCCGATTTTGTGGCCGCAGCACTTCTTGCTCAAGCAGAACATGGCTCTGGAAAAGAAAAAGTTTATTTTCTCTTCACGGAAGAGCAGCTCTTTCCTCGGGTCATTGAAGAAATAGAAGTTCAGCTCAAAACACTTTCTCACCAAAAATCAATTCAAAGAGTACTTGAAATTGGCTTACGCTCGATATTTCTTCCTAACCTTGTTAGACTTTCGGAAGTGGCTTCCTTTATTGCCCCCGAACACCTCGAGCTTCAGGTTTCCGAGGAAAACCTTACTTTCTTAACCGAAAGCATTACGACTGCAGGGGCTTTTCTCATGGGGCACAAAACCGCAACCTCATTAGGTGATTTTGCGGCAGGCCCAAGCCATGTTCTCCCTACAGGCAGGTCATCTCGCTTCTCATCAGGCCTCAAGCTTGACGACTTCTTCAGACGCACCAGTTTTATTAAATATGATGACGGCTCAGTGAGAAATGCTCAGGCGGTCATTGCAGAGTTTGCCAAGATGGAGCAACTCGATGCTCATGGTCGTTCTCTTTCCATGCGCATTGAAGACAAAGGTTGAATAAGATGGAGCTTGGCCCCCGCAACCTTTCCCGCTCCATTATTAATCATCGTTCCTATGTACCTGGTCAACAGCCTGAAGTAGGAGCTATAACGGTAAAGCTTAATACAAACGAAAACCCCTACCCTCCTAGCTCAGAGATCAGAAATGCGATCCTCGGGGAACTTGAATACCTAAGGCTTTATCCCAACTCACCCTCAAACGAGTTGAGAAACTGCATTTCTGATTTGCATAGTCTGAGCCTTGATCAAGTCATTATCGGCAATGGCTCTGATGACCTTTTGAATTTATGCACACGTTGCTTTTCGGATGATAATTTGAAAGTAGGTATGCTGGAGCCCAGCTATTCTTTGTATGAGGTAGTTTCATCCCTTCAGGGTTCGACCTTAATTCGAATTCCTTTTGCAGATGACTCTTTTTCGCTGACTCCCGAGACAGTGATTAATTCAGGTGCAAACCTGTTTTTTATAACAAGCCCCCACGCTCCAAGCGGCCGTGAATATTCGATTGATTGTTTCAGGGAAATCCTCAGCGGATTTAAAGGTGTTGTTGTCATTGATGAGGCATATGCCGACTTTGCCGAAAATAATGCCTTGTCTCTCCTTCACGAATTTTCGAACCTCATCATAACGCGGACAATGTCTAAATCTTATTCCTTAGCAGGTTTGCGCGTAGGATATGCTTTGGCTTCGCCTGAATTAATTTCCATTCTTGATCAAGCAAGAGAAGTCTACAATGTGGACCGCTTGGCTCAGGCTGCTGCATTAGCTTCCTTGACAGATCGAAATTACTTCAGACAAACGCGTGACTTAATTTTAAAGGAAAGAAAGAAGTTTTTATCGCAACTGAATGAATGGGAATGGAAAACTTGCGAGAGTGGGGCGAACTTCTTATTCACGAAACCCTGTGATTCCAAGGGACGAACGAGTCCGGAGGTGGCAGCTAATCTTTATGAATACCTGACTTCGAAAAATATACTCATTCGTTATTTTCCTCAACATGAACTGACCTCCTCTTATGTGAGAATCAGTATTGGCAATGAACCTGATATGAATATCCTCTTAGAAAGATTAATCGAATGGAAAACCCAAGATCAGCTTTAGTCAGACGGAACACGAAGGAAACGCAAATCCAGATAGAACTCTCCCTTGATGGAACGGGGAAAGGAGAAATTTCTACGGGAATTCCTTTCCTCGATCATATGCTCATCCTTTTTTCTAAGCATGGATTTTTCGATTTATCTATCAAAGCCGAAGGAGATATTCAGATAGACTACCACCATTTGGTTGAAGACATGGGTATTAGCCTGGGGCAAGCTTTCAGAGAGGCTCTTGGAGATAAGTCTGGAATCAAGAGGTACGGCTTCTTCCTTCTGCCAATGGATGAAACTCTTGTGACTGTTGCCCTCGATTTGAGTAATCGGGGTTTTCTGGTGTTTCAGGCAGACCCTCCTGTATCATTTGTCCGCGATTTCAACATCCAACTTTTCAAGGAATTTTTCCAAGCCTTTGCAAACGAAGTGGCTTGTAATCTTCACATCCGCCTCGAGCATGGTACCGAGCCTCATCACATAGCCGAAGCCATCTTCAAAGGGTTTGCGAAATCCATGGACCTCGCTACGCAGATCGAAGTTCGATTGGACGGCAAGATTCCTTCGACAAAAGGAACGTTATCCTCTTAATGCTCTTATCTGAGTGAAATCGCCTCCCAAAGTCGGAGTTATTGATTACGGGACTGGCAACCTTAGGAGTGTAATCAAGGCATTTGAGTTTCTCGGTTCCGACACAAAGATCGTAACCAATCCCACAGAGATGGAAAATTTGGATGCATTGGTCTTTCCTGGCCAAGGAACTTTTGACCAATGTATTCGATCCCTTCGTGAAACCGGTCTGGATGTTGCTATCATTAAATGGATTCAGGAAGACAAGCCGTACTTTGGGATTTGTCTTGGATTACAGGTTCTATTCGAAGGTTCCGAAGAAGGACAAAATGCTGGACTGGGTCTTTTTTCTGGTCAAGTGAAACGTTTTACACTTCCAGAAGGAATGAAAATTCCCCACATGGGTTGGAATGGTGTAGATTGGAAGCTTTCTGCTCAAGACTCCATGCTCAACGGTCTGATTGACGGAGATCAGTTTTATTTTGTTCACAGTTACCATGTTTCTGACGAGGACAATAGGCTAGAGGTGATGAAAACACATTACGGATATTCTTTCACAAGCGGCGTTTCACATAATAATTGTTTTGCGACACAATTTCATCCGGAAAAAAGTCAGTCAAAAGGTTTACAAATTTACAGGAACTTTCTTGAAAAGATCTCCCAGTGATGACAGAACTGTTATTTACCCTTTTTTACCCCCATCCGTTATGGCAGACACCGCAAACCTTGAAATAGGTGATCAAAAATATTCTCTTAATGTAATTACTGGAACCGAGCAGGAGCAGGCTTTCGACATAAGCCGTCTCCGTAAAGAGAGTCAGATGATTACTTTTGACGATGGCTATGGAAATACAGGGTCTTGTGAAAGCTCGGTAACTTTTATAGACGGAGACAAAGGTATTTTGAGATACCGCGGCTACGACATTGCCGAGCTCGCTGAAAAGTCGACCTTCTTGGAATCCGCCTATCTTCTGCTTTACGGAAACCTTCCCTCCGCCACCGCCTTACAGGAGTTTAGGAAAAGAGTGTCGGAGTACTGCGAACTTCCCCCAGAGGTATTGAAGGCAGTCAATGCCATGCCAAAAAGTGCTCACCCGATGGCTGTTTTGGCTGCTGGATTACAAGCCCTTGGAGGGGCTTACCCAGATTTTTCGACGAACGACCGGGAAAAGGACCTTGAAGCCTTCGACCAAGTTGCCGCCCTTATCATTTCTACGGTACGCACCATCGCGGCAGCTCATCACAGAAATTCTCAAGATAAGGAATTGCCTCAACCGGATACTTCTAAGAGTTACTGTGGCAACTTCTTATCTATGATGTTTTCCGAAGATGATGGAACGGATGAAATCCCCGAACCCGTTCAAAACGCACTTGATCAGATATTTTTGCTGCATGCTGACCATGAGCAAAATTGCTCAACTTCGACTTGCCGGATGATTGCTTCCGGAGGAGCCAACCCTTTCGCATCGCTTGCAGGTGGAGTTTCGGCACTTTGGGGTCCCTTACACGGTGGAGCCAACATGGCCGTCATCAAAATGTTAAATGAAATTCATGAGTCCGGAGATGATGGAAGCAACTTTATCGAATCCGCCAAACAGGGAAAATCAAGGCTGATGGGCTTCGGCCATCGCGTTTATCGAAATTACGATCCTCGGGCCAAGATATTGAAGAATGCAAGCGATCAGGCATTGGAAGCCCTTGGTGTCACAAGTCCTATTTTGGATATCGCTCGAAGGCTTGAGGAAGTTGCTTTGGAAGACCCCTATTTTATCGAAAGAAAATTATATCCGAATGTAGATTTCTACAGTGGTATTATTTTACAAGCACTAGGCTTTCCAACGGATATGTTTACTGTTCTTTTTGCAATTGGTAGAACTCCAGGATGGCTTTCCCACTGGAAGGAGATTGCCGAGAACGGAAAGAAAATTCATCGCCCGAGACAGATTTATCAAGGGGAAACCCTGAGGCCTTATCTCCCGATTGGGGATCGGTAGAAAATCCCACTCACCTATTTTTTGGGCTTGGCGGAGCATTTGCCAAGATTTCTTCCAATGGCATGCCGGCGTGTTCTTTGATCCCCCTAATCAAGATCCAAAATGCATAACCGCTTACCAGAATGCAGGGGATACTGATAACGGGGAAGCTCCATCCCATCATTCTACCAACCTCATCATTAAAGGAGGTTCCTCCTTTGAACTCAGAGATCTCAATCTCTCTCTTTGAGGTACCTGATATCTTGATAATCATTTCATCAAAGGCTCCGTCTGAAAGCTGAGTGATCATTACCTTGTTTTCCTGATGGGAAACAAGAAGACCACTTTTCCCCTGCACTTTCCCAACGGTTTCGTTGATAGAGTTCGCAAGCAAAGACGCAGTAAGTTCTGGTGCCCCGTTGATGGTGAACATCTCCGGTGTTTGGTTTACACTTGGCGGGCCAGAGGAAGCTATCACTGTAATTTTGCGCTCTTCCTCTCCCTTGATTGGGATTACGAGTTGATCCAAATTCGCCAAGTCATTAGCCTTTATTTCGATGATGGCTTTAGAGGCGACGGGTTGTTCAGGCTCCGTAACAACGATCCAATCCGAGAGCAGATAATTCAAGCTTGCACTAAGGAGAAAGGAAGAGGCAATCAGCCAGGTACATTTTACCATTAAGCGGTCAAACTCCTTTTGTTTACCTCGCTCGATTAGTGCTTGTTCAACCAAATCAACTCGGATTACTTCTGGGTTGTAGAGAAAGAGCCGAATGAGAGGCTTTTTCGTTTTTAAGGTTAGAACAGTGAGAATCCCCAAAATTCCAGGAAGTGCCGCTTCCTTGATAGCAAAATGTGTAACCGTTAATTCAGGAATGAGGCCTATGCCGCCTGTTAATAACGCACTTAGAGCACCTAGTATTGAGAGAAAGTTCCATTTGCGCCTACGAATGAAGTCATATGCACCGTAACTTATGGGAAAAAGGATCGCAAGAAGTAGAAGACAGGAAGCAACCTCCATCGAATCGGATTCGACATCCCCAAGTACTTCTCCTAAAGATTTGCCGAGCCAATCGTCTCCTTTTCGAAGAATCAAGATGGGTAAGAGGAGATTGAAACTCAGGTTAATCAACATGTTTTCTCTTTTGGGAGTAGACGGCTGAGGAGACATTTCTTTCATTGGCAGATCAACCAAACATCAACATAAGATAAAGTCGCTCTTATTCGTTACATGACCAAGAAAATACAATGTTTGATTTCAGCTGGGCCAACTCGCGAATGGATTGATCCAGTTCGGTTTATATCAAACCCCTCTTCTGGGAAGATGGGGTACGCATTGGCCGAAGAAGCGGTAGCTCGGGGGTTTCACGTTGATCTAGTAAGCGGTCCAGTCCACCTTGATCTTCCTGAGGGTGTTAATCTCCATAAAGTTGAAACAGCACTTGAAATGGAAAAGTCAATGCTTGGCCTTTTTGAAAAGGCAAAATTCGTTATCATGACTGCCGCCGTTTGTGATCATCGCCCAAAAGATTTTTGGCCTGAGAAAAGAAAAAAAGGGGAATTTCCTGCTCAATTAGAATTTGTGGAGAACAACGATATAGTAAGGACTCTATGCCAGAACAGGAAAAACGGACAGAAGATAGTGGGTTTTGCCGCCGAGACTGAAAATACAATTGAAAATGCCCGCAAAAAACTGGAGGCAAAAGGATTGGATTGGGTTGCAGTCAATGATGTTTCCCGTGAAGACATTGGATTTACATCTGACTTCAACGATGTTACCTTGCTTTCTAATTCAGGAGAAACTATTTCCTTGGGTAAGGACACGAAAAAGGAAATGGCGAAACAAATCTTGGACAGAGTATGGCCGTAAAAGCGAGCAAAAGCCCTTTGGATAAAGTGCTGGGAAGGCTTGATGACCTTGATCAAGTGAATTTGGGCATCTTAGTCCAGCGTCTAGCCCGGGAAAGGAAACTCTTGGAGACCGTTTTTGATGTAATTAGAGACGGTATACTTGTTTTGGACGAAGAGGGAACGCTTAGTTACTCGAACCGTCAGGGCCGGATGCTTATCGGTTTGAAAAAAGAGCAGACAGGAAAGGTGTCACTCCTTCGTGCTGCTCCCGAGATCGCGCGAGCCCTTGGTCTGGATCGGTCTACGAAACAATCTATGGACGAAGTCGTGGTGAGAGAAATGAAAATTTCTTATCCGGAACATAGACATGTCCGAATTTATGCAGTTCCAATTGAAGATAGTGCGGTAAACGCCAAGGAAGACAAAGTTGGTCTTACCATTGTTATGACCGACATAACGGAAGAAAAAGTGAATATGGAGGCTAGGCTGGAAAGCGAGCGTATTTCCAGTATTATGGATTTGGCCGCAGGTGTAGCACACGAGCTTGGGAACCCGTTAAATTCCATTCATATTCATTTGCAGGTTTTACAACGTAGCTTGAAAGATTGCACTGAAATAACCAACAAGTCACAAAAATCGTTGTCCACCTGCTTGAAGGAAGTTGAAAGGCTAGATGGTATTATTTCGCATTTTCTAAAGGCTATAAGGCCGACTACACCAGATTTCAAAAAGATTAATCTTCTTGATGTAATTGAAGAAACAGTACGGTTAAAAGAACGAGAACTCAACGCAAAGAATATCAATATAGGAATGGAAGCCGGAGTTCGTGAGCCCTTTGTTAATGGGGATGTGGAGCAACTTAAGCAGGCATTCTTTAATATAATCGGGAATGCAATAGATGCAGTCCCAGAAAATTCTGAAATACGGATAATTACAGGTATTGATTCTGATCATGTATTTGCACAAATCGTTGACCAAGGGACTGGTATCCGTAAAGAAGACCTCCCGCATGTTTTTGAACCGTATTTCACCACCAAAAAGGAGGGTCACGGAATCGGTATGATGATTGTTCATCGAATCGTTCGGGATCATGGAGGCGATGTCGGGATTGACAGTAAGCAGGATGCCGGAACAATCGTTTCCCTTCGATTTCCGAGGAAATCACCACAGCACAGATTGCTGGAAGCAAACGAACACCATCAAGCACCCTAAACAAGATGAAACCCAATTTACTCATCGTCGACGACGAACAGCACACTCGGGAGGGCCTAGAGTTAGCACTTGAAGACAAGTTCGAAGTTTTTTTGGCTTCTAGTCCAGAAGAAGCCTTCAATGCTATAGATGCCGAAAAATTCGAGGTAGTCTTAACTGACCTTAGAATGTCTGGTCAATCAGGCATGAGCGTGATCGACTTTTCCATTCAGCACCCTACTTCACCTATTTGCATCATGATGACTGCATATGGAGAGGTAGATGTTGCAGTCGAAGCCATGAAAAGGGGAGCTTTCGATTTTCTGTCTAAACCAGTTAACCTTGAAAAACTAGAACTCCTGATCAAGAGAGGACTGGAAGGGAAAACCTTACAGACTGAAAATTCCCAACTCCATCAAAGATTAGACAAAAAGTTCACCTTTAAAGGTATACTCGGCAAATCACCGGCACTTGAAAAAGTTCTTGAGCGGATTCAATTGGTTGGCCCCTCGAAAGCCACTGTCTTACTCACCGGAGAAACAGGGACTGGTAAGGAATTGGTTGCTCAGTCCATACACCAGAATAGTGACCGAGCCAGAGGACCATTTGTCGCCGTACATTGTGCTGCCCTTCCAGCAAACCTTCTTGAAAGTGAACTTTTCGGACATGAAAAAGGAGCTTTCACAGGAGCCAATGAAAGAAGAATTGGAAGATTCGAATCAGCTCACGGTGGTACCCTTTTTCTTGATGAAATAGGCGAGATTGATTCTTCTACTCAGGTCAAACTACTTCGTTTTCTCGAATCAAAGACCATCGAGCGATTGGGTAGTTCTAAAACCATTGAAATAGATACTCGATTGGTGTGTGCAACGAACAAAGATCTGGTTTCAATGATCAAGAAAGGTTTGTTTCGTGATGATTTGTTTTATCGGCTCAATGTTATCACGGTTGATTTGCCTCCTTTACGAGAACGAGGAGAGGATATACTTCTGTTAATTGATCACTTCTTAGTTGTATACGCTGACGAAAATCAGTTTGAGAGACCCCGCCTGTCGACTGAAGCCTTTTCTATTCTAAAAAATTACTCCTGGCCCGGAAACATAAGAGAATTGAGAAACTTCTGCGAAAACCTAGTGGTACTTAAAAGAGGAGACGAAATAACACCCTATGATTTGGATCCTCGTTTTACAATGGTTGTTGATGATCAGGAGATCACAGAACAATCAACCGCTCATACACTCTCCGTTGAGGAAAACGAGAAAAGACTCTTGAGGAATGCTTTGGTTAGGGCAAACGGAAATCGCACGAAGGCAGCAGAGTTAATGGGCATAAGTCGAAGGACTCTTCATCGCAAGCTGACTCGATGGCCTGAATTAGATATTCAGTAGAACTTCGGACGAAATGGCTGCTCGGGCTGGATTCGAACCAGCGACCAAGTGATTAACAGTCACCTGCTCTGCCACTGAGCTACCGAGCATCAAAATAACTATTATGCATAATCGGAGCCCTAGTGTCAATCAAGAGGAGAGACGATTTTCTTTTCTCTTTTAAAAAAAAGGAGACCCCCTTTCGAGGGTCTCCGTATGCATTTTTCAATCCGTTTGAACAGAAAGGGAATACCTGCCCTTGGATATACCAAAGGCAGGCTTAAGGTCTCACGACGTTGCCCAACATCGTGAACAAGTTAATGAAATTCCCATCATCGATTAACCTGAAACAAACAAACTAGACCTTAAAAGTTAAGTGTTAATTAGAAGCTACTCGTTATACCGAAGGTCGCATTGATGGGTGCTCCGACGGATGCTTGGTGAGTACTGTGGGAATGTGGGAAGTACAACTCGTCGGTAAGGTTTTCTACATTAACCTGAACGCGGGTGTTGTCCGTCAAGCTGTAGGAAGCTCCGACATCGACACGAGTGTAGTCAGGTAATACTGGTGTAGTAGAAGAACCGATCTGACTTTCTCCTTGGTAAATGATACCCAAGTTAACTGCGAGACGGTCAGAAACCAAGTAGTTGTTCCAGATGGAAAACATGTCTTCCGGAGCCTCGCGAACGCGAGACCCAGTTTCATCTGCTGCATCGAGGCTAGTGTAGCCCGCACTCACGAACCATCTATCGGTCAAGGATCCGGCGAGCTGGAGTTCGAACCCTGTTACGTCAGACTTTTCCTTGAAGAAGGTGGCACCATTATCATCGGTTTGTGGTTTGTTGGCTTCTACCTTGAAGACCGCAGCGCTGAAACTCAACCCACTTGGCAAGTCGTACCTAAGGCCAACCTCGGTATTTTCGAAGGTGTTCGGATCACTTTTATTATCGTATGCATTGAGACTTGCGTATTGGTCACCTTTAATTTGCTGGAAAGACTCGCTGTAGCTAGCATAAAGCGAAGCTTGATCAGTTACATCGAAGATTAAACCAGCTCTTGGCGAAAGCGTATCATCGGAGTCAGTAAGAGGTGTAACGACATTCGCACTCGAGTAGGAGTCGACATCATATTTCATATTGTCGTATCTAAGTCCTAAAATTAAATCGAGAGAATCCATTAGAGCAATCTCGTCCCGCACATAGATAGAAAATACCGAGAGGTCGCCCATTGTCTTATCGTTACGGTTCGATGTATAGTTATTAACGATCGTGCTGGCAGCAGCACCTCCGTTGCCTATCGATCCTGAACCTACACCGCTGTTCATAATGTTCCGTGAAAGAGCGAAAATCGCTTCATCTTCGCCAGTTCCATTCCAGTCAGCATTGTAGCGATCATTGTCGTTGGAGGTACTTACATATTCAATACCTGCAACAAGTTTGTGAACAATTCCACCTGTCTCCGCTTCACCATCTATGGAGTATGAGAGGATCGTGCTTTGTCGCTGAGTCGTGTCAATGTAACCATCAAGCTCAATGGGAAGAGCTGTAGTCGTATAACCCGTTGAACCGGAATTTTGATAGCCGGAGACATAAAGGTTTTGATAAAGCTTGTCATGATCGCTGTGACTTGCGACGAATCTGCCTTTCAGAGAGTCTGAGAGCTCATGTTCGTAAACTGCCTTAAAGATGTGAGCTTCATGTGTAGAGAAGTTCTGACTTTGGTCACCAAAGACATAATCCTTAAGGGCCTCCACTGGTTTACCGTTCGTGCCAGTTGGGATACCGCGGTCGATAAAACGTTCCTGATTCAAGTACTCGTATGAGAGATCAAGGGTGCTTCCTTCGCTCAAGTTAATTCTTAGGGTTGGGTTTACACCGAATGAATCTCCATAGTAGAAATCGCGATGATTCTCTAGATTTTCACCGAACATATTGACGCGCAATGCCTTATTCTCATCCAACTCATAGTTGCTGTCCAACTGGAAGTTGGTTTCGCCGAATGTGTCTAAGCTTGCACTTGCGGTGTTGAATGTTTCACCGATAGTAGCAGTCTTGGATACCCTGTTGATCAAGCCATATGCACCTCCGAAACCGGAAAGGAGAGCGTTGGGTCCACGAAGGATTTCAATTTGCTCTATGTTATAAAGCGGGCGGTAGTACTGTACATCGTCACGAACACCGTCGCGGTAGAAATCTTGTGTTGTGCGCATACCCCGAATGACAGCGGCATCACGGTGGCCTTCACCTTGTGAGTTGCTAACGCCAGGGGTGTAGTCGATGATGTCGCCGACGCTTTTCATGCCTTGAGCCTTGATCTGGTCACTAGGCATGACCGACAAACTTTGTGGTACGCCACTGATCGGACCAGAAGACTTGAGCCCGGAGGATAAGGTGGCTTCTTGGGCTTTCGTGCCGATTACATTAAGGGGTGAGAGAGACTCGGGTGCGGACTTATCGCCCCACCCTTTCTTCTCCTCTTGTCCGATCGAGTTATTTGAGAATAACGCCACTGATGCCATGAGGCATGCGGCGCATGTTAGTTTGTGTTTCATTTGTTTTCGTTTGTTTTTGTTTGTTTTATTGCACCTCCCTGAATGCTGGGAATGAGACTCAATCTCAATGAAAGCGAAAAAAGGGGGGTGTAGAAATTTTCACATGGAATTGAGACCCAATCTCATTAAGGGGGTGGTGTCAACCCCTATTGGAAAAAATTTAACCAGTTGACCCAAATGGGTGGTCGAGGGTAAAGGTGAACGCCTGCTCCTGTAGTTCAATGGATAGAACATTGGTCTCCGGAACCGAAGATCTGGGTTCGACTCCCAGCGGGAGTGCCATCAAATCTCAATCTTGCCAAACTTGGATTTTGAAATAAGTTTTTAAACTATGAACTTGTCACCCCTTGACGAACTTTCAACGGAGTTGGAAAAACACCCCTTGTTCGCACGAATCAATTCCCTCGAAGAACTGCGTTTTTTCATGCAACATCATGCCTATGCAGTGTGGGATTTTATGTCCTTGCTCAAAAAACTTCAAGAAATCTACGCTCCCCATGGCTCTCCTTGGGTTCCTGCTTCTCGGGAAAACGGTCAATTAACCCGTTTTATTAATGAGATTGTCACGGAAGAAGAATCCGATCTGGCTTTCGAATCAGACGGAAAGACTTATTCCAGTCATTTTGAGATTTACTTGCAGTCTATGGATGAGATCAATTGCTCAACCCATGATGTTTTGAATTTTGTGGATATAGTTCGGTCGCATGGACTGGAAGCAGGGTTGAATTTTGATAAACTCCCCTCTTCTTCTCTCAAATTCATGCGGCATACCTTCGACTTGATTGATACTGGCAAGCCCCACGAGATCGCGGCTTCTTTTTCTTTGGCTCGGGAAAGCGTTATTCCTTTAATGTTCAAGAGAATCCTAGCTTTGACCAAAGTATCTAAAGAAGATGCTCCGGTGTTTCACTATTACTTGGAAAGGCATGCTGAGCTCGACGGAGACCATCATGGCCCGATGGCCGAACGGATTTTGGAAGAACTGTGTGCGAACGATCCTTTGAAAGAGGCTGAGGTGCTTGCACAGGCCAAAGCGAGCATCGAAGCAAGAATTTCTCTTTGGGACGAAGTCTTGCTCGCACTTGACAAACTCCCCTCCCTTGTTGTTGCGACTTAAGCTAACTCGATTTCCACGGTAAACTCGTCCCTGGCAGCCGGGGGAACCATTTTCATGGTTTTGTTTTCAGGGGCATTGGGTGGGGACATCCAAGGTTCAACACAGTAATAAGGTGTGTCTTCCTTACTCCAAGTTACAAAACTAGTCCGACTTCCTGCTTCTGCTCCTCCCACTTCACTGATCCTAATTTTTTCTTCACCGTTTAACAGAGAGACTTCGGCTGTTGGTTGAGAAAGTTCGTAGTGAATGGAATTGATTAGGCTCGGCTCATCTAAAGGGGTGGGTGAGGAAATGGGAGTTTTCTTCGTCATCAAGCCACCCTTTTGATATTGGAAGACTTTTTTTGCATTAATCGATAATTGATGTTCCTTTCGACTCAAATCTTTTCGCCAAGGAAGCTGCAAATAGGGGTGAAGACCGGCAGACCATGGAATAGGTGCCCTGCCTTCGTTTTCAAGAATCAGGCTGATTTGAAGGGATAATTCCAGAAAATGATATATGACTGTAAAGGTGTATTCGAACGGATAGAATTCCCTATCGCCTTCCCTTTGCACCAATTCAACCTCGAAACCAGCTCTGTCAATGGAGCGTACGCTGAATTCTGAATCTCGGGCAAAGCCATGTAGGGGCATTTCCCGAACGACTCCATCGGGGCATTTCCAATGATTTTCCTTCCCCTCGTGAAAGCAGGTGCCTGCGAACGGAAACAGAATAGGAATACCTCCATGAACTTCTTGCAGTAGTGGATTTGTATTGTTTTCTGGCCAATGAATTACATCACGGACAGAACCATCGCTCATGTTTATGTGCCAGTTTAATAACCTGGCCCCTTTTTCCGGCGAAGCCAGAAAAGTCGAAGGCCCAACATCCCACCTGTTGATATCAATATTTTGGTAGCTTACCTTTTCCATGATTTATGAACTGCCTTGTCTTTCCTATTTGCGCAATGCCATTTAGTATCTAGAGTGAAAAAGTATACTCCTCCATGAAATTATTTCACAGAATGTGCCTACTCTTGGCTTCCCTTTTTTTCGGTACCCTTGCTTGGGGGTCTGAATCAGCAAATTCGGCTGTCGATAAAACGCTTTCCCAAGAAGATATCAATCGAACTTCCGTTGGAAAGCCAAGTTCGGCGGAACCTTCCGATGCATCAAACAAACTGGCCTATATTATCCCTATTCGAGACCAGATTGGGCCTCCTGTTCTTGATATTTTGAGGAGAGGAATGAAGACTGCCCTCGAAGAAAATGCCAGCATCGTTATCCTTGACATGGAGACACCCGGTGGAGAACTAGGAGTTACTCTCGAAATTATGCAGGAAATTATTGCTACGCTAGAACGATTTGACGGAACGATCATCACATATGTGAACCGGGAAGCCATTTCAGCAGGGGCTTACATTGCAATTGCCACGAGCGAAATTGCCTTTGCCCCCCTTTCCCAAATAGGTGCGGCGGAGGCTGTCAGCGGAGGCGGAGGCAACATCGATTCATCAATGAAGCGCAAAGTTAATTCTTACTTAAAGGCCAAGATACGTAGTTACTCCGGTAACCATGCTTACCGGGCTCAGGTCATGGCGGCCATGATGGACGCAAACGAATCCTTGATTTTGGATGGCGAGCCCTTGCTTGCCGAAGACGGTTCGCGCATACAAAAAGAGGGTGAGCTACTTACCCTAACCGGTGAAGAAGCTTGCAAATATTATGGTAATCCACCTGAGCCACTTCTCGGAATAGGTGTTTACCGTTCAGTTGAAGAGCTATTGGACGAGAGATGGGGAAAGGGAGAATATCGTTTGACCAAAATGGAGGTCAATTGGGCTGAAAAAACTGGACTCTGGCTCAATGGATTCGCCCCTATTATGCTCGGGTTGGGAATGGTTTGCCTCTTTATTGAGTTCAAAACTCCTGGCTTTGGTATTTTCGGTGTTCTTGGATTGATACTTCTTTTGGTTTTTTTCGGGTCGAAATATGTTGCTGGTTTGGCAGGACAGGAAGAACTCTTGATTTTCTTGCTTGGTCTCTGTCTTGTGGTTTTGGAAGTCTTCTTCTTTCCTGGTTTTCTCGTCCCTGGTATTTTGGGTCTGCTCATGATGGTTGGATCACTTTTTTGGGCTATGGTTGATGTCTGGCCTACCAGCGGTTTTGTTTGGACTCCGGAAATGTTTCATGCTCCAGCCGTTGAATTTATGCAGGCAATCGCAATCGCATTGGTTCTGTGCTTTGCATTGTCGCGAATATTGCCGAAAACTCCATTTTGGAACTGGATGGTTCTGAGCGAAACAGTCGGTGGTTCTCTAGCAAATTTAGGGAGTGAGACGGAGGTTAGAGGGCAAGGCAAAATTACAACAGGTTCAACAGGGGTTACAGTATCAGAACTATATCCGACAGGATTTGTCGTCCTGGACACAAAACGATTTGAAGCCAGATCCAAAATGGGGAAGATTAACCGGGGTGAAAAGATACGAGTCGTTGAAAAAAAAGGCCTCGAACTAATCGTCGAAAAGGTTGAATGACTGAGGTTATTGTAGCTATGCTTTTTGGGTTTGCTCTTATCGGCCTGGAAGTGATTGTTCCGGGTGGCATCCTTGGGGTTCTTGGCTTCTTCTGCATTGTTTTTTCTGCTTACCTTTCGCACAAGGCTTTCGGTGGTTGGTTTGCCCCTTCCGTTACCTTCCTCATCGGTTCCCTCGGGGCGATTCTAATGGTATTTCTTGAGTTCAGGTGGTTGGCTAAGAGTAGGCTCGGCAAAAGCCTATTTTTAGCCACTGCGGATGATGGAGTTAGTAATATTGAAATTTCTTCCTCAGAAGTCCTTGGCAAGCACGGGGAATCTTTGACCGATCACCATCCCGAGGGCATAGTCTCCTTAGACGGTAAAAGTTATGATGCCGTATGCGAAGATGGATACTTACCCAAGGGCAGTAAAGTTCAGGTAACCGGTTTGGATGATTTTCGGATACGCGTCAGGCGGTTATGAATTGACGGACCCAACGGAACCTACCAAGACCTCTTATTGCTAATAGCGTATTAATATATAGCCTTACATACAATGGATATGATAAATTGGATAATAATAGGATTGCTTGTCGTAGTCGGCTTAGTCGTCACACTAGTCATCTTTTCATTTTTCACGACCTGGCTCAAAGCCTTGCTTGCCAAGGCGCGGGTTGGCTTCCCTACCCTCTTGGCGATG
>Ga0315322_10001223_pt1 | contig 19770 bp, 15 predicted proteins | sample M110021515metaG_FD_203461 | JGI IMG/M metagenome (GOLD analysis project Ga0315322, IMG submission 203461) | Ammonia-oxidizing marine archaeal communities from Monterey Bay, California, United States - M1 100m 21515 | ecosystem: Environmental > Aquatic > Marine > Intertidal zone | place: USA...
ACCACCAACTCCAATTCCTTTTAGTCCTGCTAAAACGTTTTTTCCAAGACCGCCACCATCAGCTTTACTACCTTGGAACCCAGCTTGAAACCCTTTAGCCATTGAACTCACACCAACGCTAACAGCAGCACTAATCAATGATCCCTTAATAGAGTCCATTAAGGCTTTTTTTCTAGCCTTTTCTTGTTCTTCCGCTTGTTTATGAGCAGCCATTTCTCCCAAAGCTAAATCAAAAGCTTGCTTCTTTGCGCCTTGGTATTTTTTTTGCACTCGACTATTCCTTCTCCCAAACATCGTCATATTCTCCATCCCCGGATCATTTGTCTGAGTGGCAAAAGCCATTAAGTTACGCATTCCTTTTATTGCTCCAGCACCTTGGAATCCGGGCATAGCTTGTGGTCCAACTGGCTCGCGCCGTCGTCTGCGAAGTTTATCAACTTTCCCTCCTTCAGAAAAACCTTGAATAGAACCATTATTAAGAGATGACATGAATGCCGGACCATATTTCTTAACAGCTTTTTTGTTCATCACGAACTCACCACCCATAAGAATAGCTGGGACATCATCTTTAGTTCCAGACCCACCTGTGATTGCTCCTCCCCCTTGCTTTGGATTGCTAGTAAAGGGAGATAAAAAACTATCAACAGCATTTTTCATAAATGCTTGGCTTATAATATCAAGGAATTGTATAGCGGTCCCTATTAAAGCATCCCCTAAATCTTGACCTTGAGCAATAGCTTGTGACATCGCACTACCTATATTATAAGCGAATTGTGAGCTAGCAGAACCTAAAGTGTTACCTAAAGTCTCCGCTGAAGTTTCTGCGTCTTGAATGTTGCCAGAAAATCCTTTCTTAAACCCATAAAGAATTGGACCGTCCTTATCTATTAAATCAAGCTCCTTCTGTGCTTCATTAACTTTATCCTTGGCTAACTGTAATTGATGTTGCAGTTCTGATGTACCAGCTCTTTGAGTTTTTAATTTTTCATCTAAGACCTTCTTTTCGTCTTTGGTCAAGTCAGCCAATTCTTGGACAGAAGCAATACTTTTTGCTTGTAAAATTTTTGTTTTTGATTTATCTCCAAGCTGTGGGTTTTGTTGTATTGCGAAATTTTGAGCCATCTCTAATTCACCGATTGGCTTTAGACTCATTTGTCTCTCTATAGATTTTACCTCTAAAAAGTTTTGATCTCTAGTTATTTGAGCTTGTCTTCTCAAACCTTCAATTCTACCCTCCCCAAATAAGGGGGTTTGTGACAGTTGTTGAATTCTAGATCGTGCATCAAATTCTGATTGAGTTTTTTCTCCAATCGATGCTCTTTGCGCGGCTTCTGAAGATGCAATTTGCGTTTTTGTAAAGTCGAAAATTTCTTTATCAGTCCTTGTATCTACACCGTCACCCAGTCCTTTAAAAAGACCACGACCTGCCTTCAAAAAATCAAAATCAAGAAGATTAAAAGTATCGGCTGTAGCATCTCTTGTCGCTGCCAATATTACCCCCATAGGTGATTTAATTTTATCTATAGATGCTTTAAGATTATCAACCTTACCAGAAGCCTCCTCAATAAAAGCTAGAGCAGATTCATTGTCTCCGCTAACTGAGAAAGATTTATACAACTTAATTAGCTCATCACTAGCTTCACCAGCATTTATTTTTTTGATGGCATTGGCTACACTATCAATAATTGCAACATCATCACCAGCATTAGTAAGAAGAATATCGCTAAAAGCAGCAGTTAACTGTTTCCTTACCTTTACCAAATTATCTGTGCTAGCGTTGACTTGAGCAATTTCTCTTTTTTGTCTCCTTTCAATGTCTCCTTCCCTGAATTTTCTATCTTCTGGTTGAAGATCCTCTTCTTTCCTAAGAGTCCTCCTCTCTTTATCGTATTTTCTTTCAATCTCCCTAGTAGCTAGCTCTTTCTTTCTTATTATATCTCGGATTTTAGACTCCTCTATTGCGGCAGCGATCTGTTTTTTAATTTTCTCGCTTGCTAATCTTGCAGAATCCTTTTCGGCGTTCAATTTGTCCGTATTGGCTTGTTTTTCAATATCTATTACCTTATTAAGTTGATTCATTATCTTATCACTGCCTAAACCTGCTCTAGAAGCCTTTCCCATAACCTCCTTGAGATTGAACATTTTTGGAGGAAGGGGGTTCAGGCCACCGAATTTACTAAAATCAAGCACCGAGGAAAATTTCTCACCTTTTGTAAGCTCAAGTAATTCCTTCCCAACGTTCTTTTTACTTAGAGCTTTATTTAATAAAGTCGCTCCTTCCATTGACTCAGAGGCTGCTTTCTTGTAATCTCCTGTAAATTTCCGCAACTCTTCACCGTCAAGGAATGAATCGAATTTATTTAACATTGCATCAATCTGTGTAAAAGAATAACCTAAAGCATCAAATCCTGCTGCAACTTCTTCAAACTTAGGTTGAAGAGATTGACCCTTGTCAACATCAAACTCTCTATGAGCATATTCGCGGGTCAACCCACTTTCCTCATCAAAAAAGAATCTGTTCGGAGGCGCATCTCTACCGTCAGCCTCCGCCTGTTCACGCAACGCCATACTATGTGCATCAACAAACGCTTGACTGTTAAATGTATGTTTTGTATATGGCGCTATGTCTGGAAGCATTTTCTGAGTAGTAGTATACAGAGGCTTGTTAGGAACGTAAGCTTGAAGTTGACTTTCGCCATCGGCTTGGAGTTTTTTATCTGTGAAAAATTCCTCAAGTTTTAATGCTGCGACACTAAGAATATCGCCTTTGATCGCATTTCGCCCAAGGAAGCTCCCCTGTAACGAATTTATAGTCATGCGGCTATCTGGTCTATCTGAAAGTTCTTGTGGAGCCATTCCCCCCATGAGTCTTTTAGCTACTTCCTGAGATTCGAATTTTTCTTTTGGAGTTTGATGAGCATGAGCATGAGCAAAAGCTTCAGCAGCAAGAGTCATTTCACGAATAGCTAGAGAAGCCTCACTTGCTCTCTTAGCCAACCTAGCGTTTTTACCGTTTACTTCATCTACAACCCCCTTAATTAGTTTAAAGCTTCCTACGGCGGCTCCAATACCAATTCCTATTGGGCCTAATTTACTTGCGAATTTCCCTAAGCCTGAAGTAGCACCCGCAAAAGCTGCTGATATTCCTGCTCCAGCAAAAGCAAAACCACTTGCTGTTTGTAAAGCCCCGCTAAGAGTGTTCGTAAACTTAGACATACCACCTGTCGCGCCATCAGTGGCTCCTTGTAAAGCTGTCATTCCAGCAGATACAGCGAAGAATATACCAGTCAAATCTCTTGGTGCTTTTGGGGACGTTGGAGTTGGGGCCGCGAAATTAGGAATCGCCCCAGTAGGCTCATCGCGGGTATTAGTCACCGCAAGACCCATTGGATTTTGCGAGTTGCGGAGTTTGCCGCTTTGATTGATTCTAATTTGGCTCACTGGTAAACCAGCAGCTTTTTCTCTACCAATAGCGTTTTCTAAAGCTCCTTCAGCGAAGTTAGGGATGTAACCTTCAGAAGCTTTAAAACCTTGCCCTTTAGCAATTCTACGGATATATTGTTGTGACCCCTTATCATTAAAAGCTTTTTTAATAATCGTTCTCACAGCGTCATTAGAAGCTGTTCTCTTAGCGTCTGCTTTTTGAAGTTTATTCGTAAATCCAAATGTTTTCTTAAACTGACTAGACGCTAACCCGCTCTCTTCGAAATCAAAAGGTATTTGATCTTCCGAGTTTGACTTAAAATCTTTTATACCTTTTGCGCCTTTAGTAGCAAGAGTCATAGCTGATTCAAGAATACCTCCTTCTACAGAAGCAGAAAATAATCTAGCTCCGCCAGATCCCCCTGATTGGCCCAACCTACTAATTTCTTTCGTCATAGCAGCCAACTCGTCATTACCAAAAGTTTTACCTATTATGCCTTGAGCATACTTAACTAGTGGACCCGCAAATATCTTAGCAAGTTGAGTTCTATTACTTTTTTCCGTAACTTTGGCATTACGTTTAAAATCCTCAAGAGATTTGATTTGAATCCCATTAAATTTTATATTTTTTACACCAGCTTGAGCTAATTTTGTAGCTAAAGGGCTGGTTAATTGTCCGGGAGAAGTGGCAGAATCCGCAGTTTTTTTACCCTTAAATAGCGAGGCTACACCAAAAATTCTAGCAGGAACGTTTAAAGTCGTTTTTGTTGTTTTTTTACCAGCCTCCGCTTTTTTTTGTGCGCTAGTCTTGTAACCAGCAGCCGCCGCTTGTTGCGGAGTCATTGTACCCGCTCTTAAAGCAGCACCCACTCCCGCTCCAGAAAATCTACGACCACCAATAGTATAATCAACATAATTAGGAATATACCCACTAGCAGCTCTCACCTTCCTAGCATTAGAAGGGAGACCTATTGAAGAAGCCATGTTCTGATTAAAGATAGCGTCTCCACCATTAGCATAATTAGGAACAATATATTCACTACTATTAGCAACCATTGTCCCCCGCTTACCACCGCCAAATGCAAAGTTGGGGATGACAACGGGTTTCGCAGAAGCGGGTGCGCCACCTACACCTCTAGAGATGTCAGATTTTTCCGCACCAATAGGTAAGAATCCTCCAGCAGCTCTACCAGTTCTTGCCGCTTTAGTACCCCTCATCACTGATGGGGTAATAGTCGCGGCAATACTTTGCATTTGCCTCATAACATTCAACTGAGCGTTGTAAGCTCCTGTCAAAGCATCTGCTTGAACTTTTCTTTTCTGTTCTACGCTTAGAGAAGAATTCTCTACCCTAAGAATTTCTTTTCTAAGGCTGGAATCATTAAGTAATGCTTGTGCAATTTGTCCTTGGAGTACAGCTTGTTCCTTAGCCGCTTTGTTAATACCAAAAAATGTTTTTAAAGAATTGAAACCAAAAGCAATAAAGTCTTTAGATATTTTTGCAATAATAGCCGCAAGTAAAAGAAGGCCCGGTCCAGTTACAATAGCACTTATACCCTTAACTAATCCTTTAGCTAATTTAGAACCTATACCGTCTCCATCTAAGACTCCTGATATTTTCTCCGCCATCCCGCCAAAGAAATCTAGCAGATTTTTAAAACTATCAGTAACACCTATTTTACCCAGTTTTTCAGCCAACTCTTTTAGGCTTACTACTGTTGCATTTATAGATGCAGAAAGAGTTTCGTTTAATACTTTATTCCTCTCGTAAGCTTCACCAGTCGCATTAAGTGATATCGTTGCGACTTTATTACTAACTACAATTTCTTCATTATATTGCTCCAGTAATGAAAGGAACGGGGCTATCTGAAACTTACCAACAAGATTGTCAGCTAAATTTACTTTTGAAGTTTGATCTAATTTAGCAAAGATTGGAGCCAGATTTTCAATAACTTTATTAGCTGATAAAACGTCACCTTTTAAATCAGTAACTTGAACACCCATATCTTGAAGTGTTTTAAGTTTTCCTACATCTGATATTCTAGTAAAAATAGTTTTTAAAGAGTTACCAATGACAGCTCCTCCACGCGCTGTTTTTTGTTGAAGGGCAGCTATGATTCCAATCAACTGATCGAACTCAACACCAGTTGACACAGCTACAGACCCGGAACGTTTTAAACCTTCAATCAAATCTCTATCAGATACCGCAGCACTGGCAGCAGCAGCAGATATTTTATTTAAAACTTCTGCACTTGTTATACCAGATTTGGAAAAAGAGTTAATTGCAGCCGTAAGTCCAGAAACAGCATCAGCAGCGCTTAACCCAGAAAGACGAGAAAGAATCATAGCATCGCTAAGTCTTTTTGTGATCTGTTCCGCCTCCAAGCCTTGACGAGATAATTCAAGAGCAGCGCCAGCTACAGAATCAAAAGTACTTTCTGTGTTTTTAGCAACATCAAAAAGAGTCCCTTTTAAAGATTCTAATTGAGCAGTATTCTGATTTAGAATACTATTTATGTTAGCCAAGCTTTTTTCGACTTGAATTGTAGTTGAAACTAGATCTTTAAAACCTTTTGTGACGGCAGCAATAACACCAACTGAAGCTCCAAACGCTAAAACACGGGCGTTAGCAGCGCTCATGGATTTTGTAAAATCGTCAGCTTTCCCAGTTAATCTTCCTAAAGGCTGAATAAGACCCTCAACACTTTTCGCGCCCGGCCCCATATTGATTTTAAGATTCTTCCCAGCTTTGTTAGCTGCGTTTTGAATACTTTGCTCTAAACCTGTTTGTGTGACTGGTACTTTGATGGGCATAATCTTGTTCCTTTAGTGTGTATATACACTAATATTACACATCATGACCTGCTAATCTCATCATTTGTTTCATGTCTAGCTTGCCACCAGACTTTTTAATCTCATCACTTAATGACAAGGATGTCTCTCCATCCTCTTTGTTAATATACTCCATGTCTTCTTTAGTAGCGCCAAAAACAGCAGAAGCGGCTGCATCATCTTTTATTTTAGGTTTATTAGATGAATTTCCTCCCCTCTTACTTTCGGAGTAGTCTAATAGAAGATCGGGATCTTCTTTAATATTGTCTGGAATATCTTCGACAAATTGAAAAATACTATGGAAGACTTTTGCATACATAGCAACCTTGAGTTGATTTGCGGATAATTCTACAACAGCCCTACCATAAAAATCTTTTAAATTTTCACAATTAGATAAGTATAAACTAAAGAATGGCCGCAATACAGCATGTTTTATATTATCCTCATTCAACCTTTCAGAACTCTCAGATATTAAATGACTTAACTGTTGAACCTCATAAAACTCAAGCTCGTCAAATTCCTCCTTGGAAAAAAAGTCTTCTTTACATTCCTTATCTTTAAAAAGACAAAACCTAAGCATTTCATCCCCAGCCCTGTTTTCAGCGTAACCTTCAGCAGTTACACCAATCAATTCCGACCTCTTAGTTTTTAACTCATGAAGCTTTTGGAATTTTTCATCAATAGTTTTCTGAAATGATTTTATCTTAGATGGCAGGTATAGTGCTTTTTTTGTGTTCTCTAGGTTTTCTACCTCTTTTTCTAAAGAAGAAATTTTTAGATCATCCTCCTCTAACCAAAGCTCATCGTCAATTATTCTTTTAATTGCTACATCTCTAGACTCAATACCTTTAGATAAAGCTCTATTTTTATAGAACTCGTAATACTTATGTAAATACCTTTGGTCTCTTATGTTGATATGCTTGATAAATATTTCTTTACCTGCAAATTCACTTACAGAATATCCATCAAAGATCTCACCTATTAAAGAGACGTAGTATTCATTGTTATAGCTCACCTTTTTCAGACTTCTCAATTATATCCTCAAATTCTTCCTGAGAAGACGCTTGATTGAAAAACCAGAAAGCTAAAACAGTGGAAACTTTTTTAATTAATTTTAGGTAAAACTCAGATTCCTCTTCTTCTTTTTTGTAGTAATCATTTATTTTTTCATCATAATCACCACCAACAAAGTATTCTAGAGGCTCTTTATCATCCTCTGCCTGAATATAAGTAAGGTGCAACGCATACCAAAGCAGAAGTCTATTCTGCGCCCTAACATCTGCTGTATGCTCAAAAAGATTTTGTAAGCCAGATTCCACTTCGACAAGCTCTCTTTTTAATTTGACCAACTCATCCTTGAGTTCTTCAATCCTTTCCTCCTGTTCTTTTGTTGGCTTCTCTACAGTTTCTAAACGGAAATACTCATTTTGGTTATCAAGAGTTTTCTTGTAAAGATCCCCATACTCCTTGAAGCCTTCGTCGGAAAATGCGCCTCCAGTATCAGCGTATTTCTTCGCCAACATAGCCTTGGTTAAAATGCCTTTTTTGACACAATTACTCACTTCAATAGAATACTGAAGCTCTGCTTCTTCAAGCTGGCGACGAGAAGGTTTTTTGATTTTAACCTCAATAGGGACTTTTTTCTTGACCATCTTCTTCGTGATGGTGACATCCCCAGTTTTTTTGTTGGTGCGCTTAGATTCTTTTTCTATTTCGCGCTCATCATCAACAGTAAATTGATATAATTTTTTAAATTCCATAATCCTTACTTAAATATAAATTCAACTTTGTAGTTTTCTAATTCATTTTTCATACTGCGGAGACTTTCATTCCCATAATCTAAAATTCTCTTTCTAATCCAAGACACTTTATCTTCCGTAAAATGATCAGCAGTATTTATTACTGGATGATACTTGTCTGGTATTTCTTCATATAACTTGTCATAATGGAAATCATGGTCTTTTTTCATGTCCTCGACCATCATAAGCATCATCTTGAACAATGAAGATATCTCATCATTAGACCTAGTTTTTAAATTATTTTTAGCATTCATCCTTTATCCTGCTTAATTATAAGAAAAAAAGTGTAAATATCAACATGGCGGGATTTTTATCAACAAATATGGAGTCTTCAATCAATGGATTGTATGACACACTTCATACAACTTTTGCTCAAACTATTACTGTATACAAGAATAGTAAAAGAACAGTTGTAGCATCTACACCCAGATACAACTCAATCTATGGGCGTACAAACGCAGGTTCTACAAGCAGTGTGGAATATACCACTGAATCTCAAACGTTTGAGGCTAGGGTTTATTATATAGATATGGACGAAGAATATCTATCAAACGAAGGCAATCAAGAAGGAACACAAAACAAAATAATTTTACCACAAGGCTCTGTTAAGATTGTAGTTAAAAGTGATGCATATGATTATCTTGAGGAATCGAGAAGAATCGAATTTGATGGTAAAAGATTCGCGATCAAAAGCGATGGCTCTCCTCGCGGCTTAACTACGAATAAGTTTTTCACTTTCCTACTTACTCCAACCGACGAATAATGACTAGGTTACCATCAGACGTAATAAAAGCCATAGAAAGACAGGCTCCAAAACTACTTAAAAAACCTTTTAATAAGGAATTCAAAAAAAAATTTGAGGATTTAAAAGCTAAAATGATTAAGGAGTTCCTTTCTCACCCCGTAACTATGGAGATAAAATCTGGGCCTTCAGCAACTAATATGAGTGGGACATTGAATGGAGTCACTAATCTTTTTGCTTTTATTGGCTTCGATCAAGGTGACCAGCCTATACAGCCAATACTACAAATTTTAGAAGGAATTAATTATACTTATGCAGGTGAAGCTAAAATAGGGGTAACTTACACAGTGAACATACCTGAAGCAAAAGAAATATTTGCAGTAACCCCTTTACCATATGTCGGCGGAAGAAGCTGGGCTAAAGGAATTGAAACGGGTATTTCTGGTTTGGGTTATTTACTTAGAAAAAACAGTGGACGATCTGGAGCCGCGATACAATCGAGAAATCAAGTTAGGACAGGACGCTTTCAAAACACACCATATATCTCAGCATTGATCAATAAATACAAAAAAGAATTCAAAGAACTGAAATGAAAGAACAATTCGCTCATAAAATAACCAACTCTTTTATGCTTTGGTTCGATAACTTTCTTCTGACTAAAGGAGAAGCTTTTTCCAACAAGACAGGAAGATTGTATAATACAGATGATCCATTCATAGATAGTAGCTTTGAAGCTTTTTCTAGCCCATATAAACAGTTTGTAAATGACTCTTCTATAAGTGGAGCTATTCTACCTACAGGCATACCGGGTGATTCACATTATATTGATTATGACAATGGGCGCATTGTAGAAACAGGTAGCAACTACACATCAGACTCAGTAATTACAGGAACTTTCGCAGTTAAAGATTTCAATGTCTACTTCTCTAATGAATCAGAAGAAGATTTGATTGTGGAGCAAAAATTCATGGTTAATTCTAGAGTTCCTAACTCCGTAACTTCTGGTATCGCACCGTATGATCAGGTCGTTCCTGCAATATTTCTTTCCACAGCTAGTATTTTAAATGAACCTTTAGCTTTTGGTGGGGAAGAATCCACCACAGTTCGCGCAAATGCAGTTATCTTGGCGGAAGACAGCTATCAGTTAGATGGAGTTCTTTCCATCTTCGCTGATTCACACAACGAAATTTTCTACCCTATTCCAATGACAGGTCACCCTGTAGATGAGTATGGTGACCTTAAAGGTGGGACTTATAATTATAATACATTAAAAAGTCAATACAGTAATCAAAAACCATTCTTAATTGAAACTGCAACCACCTCAAAACTAACAGACAAAGCAAGGAAGTCATTAGCCAACGATTTATATGTCGGATTCATCGATTTCGATATTAAAATCAACAGGTTTAGATTTTCTTAATTTCATATTATAGCAAAAAAATTGTAAACATTAAAAAATAACTTATTATGGCCAGAAACAGAGTAATCTATCAATCAGAAGCCCTTTTCGTCAGCGAAGACGCAATGTCAACAGGGAGCGGCAAACACGCACAATTAGAGAGAATCCAAAGTGCCAACTACGGATTTAATATTTCTCGCGAAGAAGTATATTGCTACGGCAAATTAGGAAAACTTGGCTCAATGGTTCTTGAAGCGCCAACAGTATCATTTGACACCTCTTACTTGGTGACGGATGGATTTAACGAGAGAACTTTAGGTTTCTATGTGGGAACAGGAACGGGTGGAACTAATCCAGCCCATGCTTATGTCGAAAAATCTTTTGTCTCTGGACATATCGCTTCTGAATCTGGCAAAAATATTTACATAGCAACTGTACCAGAAGGCAAAGATGCTACCATAAATATCACTGGCTCGTTAAATAATGCTGCTACACCCAAGCAAAGTGTTATTGGGCTTGGAAATGCATACCTTACTGATTACAGTCTAGACTTGTCAGTTGGATCATTACCAACAGTTTCAGCTACTTTTGAAGCAGCCAATATTCGCTCCACTGATAATGTGAGTGGACTGGCTACCCCAGCAGTTACAATTGCGAGTGGAGAGCAAGCTCGCCCAGATGACGAGATCATCGTTCTTCCTAGTGGCAATACAGGACAATCCGCTCTGGTCGCTCTTCGACCCGGCGATATCGCAGTAAGCATCGGGGACGCACAAGGTGATGTAATGGTTGATATCGATGACGGTGATCCTAGTGAGGCTGTACATATTCAAAGCGCATCTTTGTCTATCCCTCTTTCCAGATCACCTCTAGAAAAATTAGGAACAAAATTCGCATACGCTAGGGTGGTCGATTTCCCAGTCCAAGCAACCCTCTCAGTTAACGCAGTTGTTAATGAAGTGACATCTAAAAACCTTTCTAGCATTATTGACCAGACAGGCACTCATACTCTTGATTTGTCACTTAAGTCAGAAAGTAGCAGTGTGGCTATGCTTTATAGAATTAAAGGGGCTGAATTAATTAGCGAATCATTCTCTTCATCTATAGGTTCTAACAAATCTGTAGACCTTACATTTACTACTACTATTGGAGCATTAAATGATACGGATAATGGAGTTTTTGTTAGCGGCGCTAATAGATCAGGAGTATATACAGCTTAATAACTATCACTTTTTAAAAAAACAATGACACAAATTAATTTTAATGTGTATTTATAAGTAATATTATGGCCAGAAACAGAGTAATTTACCAATCGGAAGCTCTTTACGTTAGTAAAGCGGCAGCTTCAACAACTGCGGCAGATCATGAGCAGTTGGAGCGTGTCCAGAGCGCCAACTACAATTTCAACATTAGTCGTCAAGACGTAAACCAATTCGGACAACTTGGAAAAATTGGTTCAATGGTTCTTGAAGCACCTACTGTATCCGTAGATACTTCGTATCTTTTAACAGATGGATTCAATGAAAGAGCATTAGGATTTTATGTTTTAACAGGAACGCCTCATGCAACCGATAATCCATCAGGATCATTCATCTCAGGCTTTCTTGGAGAAGGCGCTGGAACAAACCTTTACATCACTACAGTTGAGGAAGGTAAGGACGCAGAAGGGGTAGCTATTGACGGATCAACCGAAAATGTTATCGGTTTAGGAAACATTTACTTGAGCGATTACACTTTGGACCTTTCGGTAGGTTCCTTACCAAGTGTTTCTGTGAGTTTTGAAGCTGCTAATATAGCTTCTTCAGCGGGTGATGCAATTGTAAACCCAGCAATTAACCAAACCGCTGGTACAGCCATTGGTGGAACTGCGCCAACCTTAGCAACTGCGATATCAGGCCCGTCTACGGAAGTAGCTCTACGTCCGGGAGACATCACAGTCGATATCGCCAAAATGACAGGGGGTATGGCTAATATCGCTGGTGGAACTACTGGAGCGCACGTTCAAAGCGCTTCATTGTCAATCCCTCTTTCAAGATCTCCTATCGAGAGACTTGGAACAAAGTTTGCATACGCACGACCTGTTGAATTCCCAGTCCAAGCAACTCTTACAGTTAATGCTATTGTTAACGAAATGACCGTTAAAAACCTTGCTGATACAATTGATGATGAAGGTGAATATGACGTTGATTTAACTCTTAAGAACGAAAACGGAACTGGAGCTATGGTTTACACCCTTAAAGGAGCGCAGATTGTGAGCGAATCTTTCTCTTCTTCGATTGGATCGAATAAGAGTGTTGATTTGACATTTACAACCTCTCTTGGTGGTCCCAGCGACACAGATCATGGAGTGTTTGTAAGTGGAGCTAACCAAACTGCAACCTTCGTATAAAACCTCACAAAAACCTATAACGAAAAACCCCACCTTATGGTGGGGTTTTTTTATTTATTTTATTTATGTGGTTTAATAAAGTTGACCAGTAAAAACTATGCCATCTACGCCACCAACTTGCTGGGGTTTTGCTTCGTATATGTTGTATTTAGCTACTAAGCTGTCTAGCTTGCCCTGTGAGTCGTTTGCGAGTCCTTTATAGACCTTAGCCACCTCATTACGGTTAACGAAGCTCACAGACGATTCTCCGTCCTTTAAGGATAGTATCTTGTTGTCATCAGATGATGCAGTGATACCTCTAAGAGCTAGTCTGGCTTGTTTTCTGTAATAATTAGAGAGGTAGAGTTCTTTGTGAATGGATTGAGCTTCTATACCCATCCCAGTAGCTGCGCCACTAAAGTCTTTATAAATCAAAGAATTTAATTGCCCCAGATTGTTTTCCAGCCAAGCTTCAATAGAGCCTGAAGTTACGACACCAGTATCACTATCAAATTCATCTACGAAAATACCAGAAGCTAAATCACCAAGAACACTCATATGTTAAGTTACACTATTTCTTTGTGTTTTTCTTTTTTGCCCACTTCTTTTTTTCTTTTTTATCTTGAGATACCTCTCCGACAGACTTAATCATGTCTTTGACATCTTCAGATGCATTAGCAAACATTTGTTTTGGGGCGGGGATAGGAGAGTTTTTAGCTTGATACTCTTTAAAAGCCTTCATGATCATCTCTCTCAAGATAGGCTTATCATAATTAGGATTAAGGCCAGCCTTAGAAGCTAAACCGCGAAGCTCTGATTTGCCATAGCTATCCAATTTAACTTTAAGCTCTGCGCTTGACTTAGCACCAAAGAAATTAGTTTGTCCATCACCGTAAGAAATGTTGTCGAAATTATTGTCCATACTCTATAATACACTTAATTTAAAATAAATACAAAAAAAAGAGCCACCCCCGAAAGGGTGACTCTAAATTTGATAGGGTTAGATTAAGCCTGAACGATAGTTCCGACAAGAGCGCGGTCATCAAGAACCATGCGGCCTTCTTCGATAGAACCAAAGTATCCAATCTTATTCTGACGGATGCTATACTGATCGTCAGCGATAAGGTTAAACTCACCACCATTGTCTTCGTCAACTGCAACAGCGCGAATCAGAGAGTCGCGAGAGCGGTCAAGACCGACAACCAGATCGTCAGCAGTATCCCACTGACCATCTCCAGCAGCACCATAATTGGTGGTACTAGCAGCAGTAGTAAACAGATTAGTGAATCTCTTACCAGCACCAAGCTCAAGAATCTCCATGATAGAGATACCGTAGAACTCAGGAAGTCCAGCACTATTGTAAACGCTCATGCGAAGCTCATCAGGAGCAGCAATATCGTTTCCAGTAGAAGCGGTAGCAACAGTATTGATGGGGTTGTAAGCCATAGCACGAAGCTCTTCGACGACTTCAGGAGAAACAATAAGATCAGTGATTCCGCGAGCAGAACCAGCAGCGGGAGTTCCACCAAGGAACGAACCGTTGATCCTCTTAGAGAGGGTCATCATCTTGTTGATATCATCAAGCAGAAAACGCTTTCCAGTAGCAGTGGAAGAAGCGCGAACATGCTTAGAGCTATTAGTCTCAGCATCAGCCAAAGCACCCATTACAAGTGTGGCAGAAGTAGTCTCTTGCTTGGCAAGAATCTCTTGAGCGGCACGGGTAAAGGTCTTAGACACGACATCCATGCGAGACTTAGCTGCATAGCGGCGATCAAAGCTAACTGCGGTATCCAAACCATAAGTAGCGATCTTAAGCTCGGAAGCTGTAGGAAGCACTTGGTTGGTTGGAAGACCACCAGCGTGAGACTGACTGTAAACCTTAACGTAATCCTGATCATTGATGTCATTATAGAGATCAAGAGGGATGGAAGGGTTGTCGTCAGCGTTGAACTGAAGCGTGGTGAAAAGGCTAGAAATCGTAGGGGCATTGTTGATGACCTCTGCAAGCACAGGTCCAATGAACTCAGCGAGAGCTACTTGGGCTTCATAAGCAACCGTGCGGTTACGGGAAGCCATAGCTTTAACCAATTCAATTTGTTCAGGAGTTCTTTTTAAAGTAATTTTCATATAAATATATCCTTTCTTATTAGTTGAATTTGAAGACGAGGTACTCACCACCAAACTGATCAGCTTGACCGTTTTGAGTAGCACGGCTACCAGTTCCGATAATAGTCGCAAAACAATTAGCGTGATTAGGGTCGCAACCAGTTACGGTTCCACCAGCAGCAGACGCAAGGCCACTTCCAATAGCAAGATCACCACCAAGGTCACCTTGGAAAGCGGAGCTAGAGATAGAGAAGATACCCTTGGTAGCAACAGGAACAGCTTGGCCCGGAAGAGCAGCTTGAAGTTCACCAGCTTTCTGAGGATTGTAGAGAAGCTTCTCTCCATTTTCGTCAGCCTTAGCGGTCTGAAGAAGAGTGATGCCGAGAGGCAGTTCGTCAGAGCTTTGAACTGGCTCAACCTGCAAATTGACTTTAGGGTATTGCGCTCTGCCTACGTTAGCATAATCGGTCTTACCTAAGTAATCGTCAGCTCCGTAAGAAACAGGGTCAAGGCTAAAGTCGCCAGCGGAAACCTTCACAAAAGTTCCAGCATCGCCAGAACCTGCTCCAGTTGTTGAATCGAGTACCATTCCATCGGCAACTCGGAATAAATTAACGACATCGTGGTCGCTATATTGTCTAAAAGGAAGTGTTTTAAGTCCCATAATATTATTTTTTTGTTAGTAGATTATCTTGTGATTTCGATATTCTCGCGAGAGAATGCCTTTTTAAATTTGTCAGCGAATGATTCTTCCTGCTCAGAAGCAAGAGCTTCGTTATTGTTGGAAATATCAGCGTCTGTTTGAGTTGCGTTATCAAGAGCAGCTTCGACATTGACTTCTTCAGTAGAAGCGGTGGCGATTCTCTTCTCGACTTCTTCGTCAATACGAGCTTGAACTTCAGCTTCGAAAGCTTCTTTATGAGCCTTGCTCTTGTGCTTCCAAAGTACTTCAAGCTTATCGGAGTAAGAAGCGAAAGCTTCCTCGGTCTCATCGATAGACTTAACTTCATTAGCAAGAAACTCACGATCTTCATCAGCGAGTTCAAACTTAGAGTCAAGCTCATCCATACGAAGGTTGAATCGGGCTACAGCTTCCTGCGCCTTCTTTTCATTTTCAAAGGAGTTGATACGCTCGTTAGCATCGGTCAACTTGGTCTCAAGTTCAGCGACAGATGCTTTAAGTGATTCATATTCCTTCTTAACAGCTTCTTTTTCAGACTCGATAGACTTTTTCTCTTCAGCATACTGATCGCTTTTTTCGCGGATAGCATCTGAGAATGTCTGAGTCATGGAAGCGACAGCCTCCTCACCGAATTTTTTCTCGATAAGAAGCTCTTTAAGTTCATTTACAATATTTTCCATAGCAATATTCTTTTCTTCAATTACAGTTTTTTTATTAATTTGTGAAATTTTATCTCTTTTATCTTTAATGATAACAGGATTTTCTTCTTTTTTATCTTTATAGATTCCTTTTACATCTGCTGCTGGTTTTGATGTAAATGCCACTCCGAGTGGATACACCTTGCCAGTGATCAAGCGATAAATTGGCTCGCCTTTATTAGTTTTGCCGGAACCGCCGTAAGCTCTCAAATTACCATTGAGTTTCTCCATTTCCTTTGGATTATCAATGATTCTAGCCTCACTAAGCTTTGTGCTACCAACAGCTAAAACATAATCTGTGAATCCAACCTCCCAGCTTGCAGAAACTTTTTTATAATAAGATTCATTCTCTGGGTCAGTTGATTTTTCGATTAACTCAGCGAAGTTAGGGCTAGCAGATTTATATACAACAGCACCCAAAGCAATATTAAATGGGTCAGTAATATCTTTAGCAGCCTCTGGGGACAGCATCTTACTGCTTCCATACTCACTAAATCCAGCGCTTACAATATGGCCAACAATCTTTTCTTTATCGTGTTCAATATTAGTAGGCTTATGAATGAACTGGTCTGTATAAGCAAGAGCGGTTTCGGTGTTCATGCCGTCACCATTCTTATTAAACATGTTAACAACGGCAGCATTAAAAGAAACGCCGATTAAATCAACATTTTTTTTGAAGTCTATATCTTTCGGCACAAGAGGAGCCAACTCCTCTAAAGAAGCTTGTGAGATAAATTGCTCGTCTATCTGATGAGCTAAGACCTCTGTTTCAAAAAACGCAGTGTGTTTGTAAGGCATCTTACTTTTTCTCCACCACATTAATTTTTTCGCCTTTTGGATCAGCTTCTTTTTTGTCATCTTTAGAAAGGAATTTAGCATAAGCCGCTTCAGCCTCCTCTTCGCTAATCTTTCCGTCTTTCTTCATCTTATTAAGGATGACTTTTTGTAGCGCGGGTGGAAGCTTCTTTTGCTTGTCGGTAAGCCCCCCTTTGCTATCGTCCATCATCATGCCTCGCATTTTGCCATACTGAACAGCGCAGGCAGAGTAAGTCTTATCTTTATCCATACCCTCAGTATCAGTCAGGGCTTTGTCATCAGATGCACACATGCTCATATAAGATTTATACAAACCTGCTTCTGAACCACTATATTTACTAGCGATGGATACTTCTACTTCCCCATTGTTAAAACTAACAGTTTTTTCAAGAGGTACTTCAATTTCTTCTGGATTAATTTTCATGACTATGGTATAAAATTGCTGATGGATAAATATCTAAATTATGTTTAGTAGCTACACCTAAAATATCATCAAGTGCATTTAAATCTTGAATTAGCTCAAAGTCCTCAACACAAGCCTCTAGTCTTTGTCCCCATTCAGGCTTCTCTGTAGAACAGATAATCGCTTCACAAAGCTGCTTAAGCATGTCTTCTTGCTGTGGGTTCAAGTCTTCTTGATCCAACTCTTTTTGGAATCTTTCTCTAGCAATAGAGCTAAAAGCTTCGATTTCATATATGGTTGTTTGAAGACCTTTCCTTGAGTAGTTAGCTTCGGCTTGTGGAATATCTACAGTTCCCTCTGGTCTCCCCGCACTTTGTGGAGTTTTTGATTTTGAGGCTGGGGTAGCAACCTCATCCTCAATCATTGGTACACCACCGACAATAGGATTATAAAAACCACCTTTTCTTTGCTCGATAAATGTTTGTTGTGCTGGGGCGATTTCCTCCGCAGTTGGGAACTTACCATTCTGGAACATCTCCATTCCTTGTTGTGGGGTAAGTATTCCAAGCTCCATAAGCCTTGTGGAAACACGCATAAGCTGGGTTTCATCCCGCATGTCAATATCTTTCATGATGGCGGTAGGGTATGACTTAAATCCAAGGTCTTTGGCTATTCTTTTAATTTCTCTCTGTAGGAAATCATTCAAGAAGCAACTTCTAGCCTCTTTAAGCCTATCAATAAAGATTTGGGCTTTGACTTGAGTTGAGCTATACTTTTCTTCACCAACAACAATATTTTGCAATCCTTGTTTGATATCTTCATTAAGGGTCTCATATTTAGTTGGCCCTAAGACTTTATTTAAATCTGGAATAACAAAATCAGCTTTTGTGGTGTAGTCAGATACAAGGACTCTCCCAACACTCTCATTCTTAAAGAGTTGCTGCATTGCATTGATGTTATTGGCGTTGATACCACCCTTCTCTGGTTCAGCACCCATAGTGATTAAAAGAATCACGTTCTCGACAGTGCGAGTGATAGCTTGATCCATTTTCTTTAACTCAAGCTTTGCATTGATATCTTCTAAGACTGGATAGCCGAAAGGAATAGCGAATGGCTCATAATCTTGTTTTTTATAGAAAGAGAAGGTTAAACGTTTGGGATCTAACTCGATCTTTAAACCATCAGTGTAGTAAGAGCCTTTTTCAACAAGCTCCTTCATCTCAGGATCTAAAGAATCAAATATCAACTGATCTTCTTCAGTAACAGGATTTTGTAGTCTAGAAAGTTCATACTCAGAAAGAACTTTCTCATAAGCCCCAACATTAAATGTCGTAGCTCTTTTAGATACAATATCAAAAGGATTCAAGATGACGTACTTAACAGGGATCTTGTTGGCAGACGGATTAATTGCGCCGACTTGATTCATAAGCCGCGCATAATCTTTGACCTCAAACTCGCCGTCAAAACGGTAAAGAAAAATGTTACCGCTACGATAATATTCTCTAAAATACTGATCCTTGAGGTTTTGTAAGTTTACCCTCTTAAAAAATTCTTGGAAGAACTCCCTGCTCTTCTTTGTCCCACCTTCAAGGTAAATGTCTGTATTAGCGAACTCAGACATGATATCAATAGCGTTTCTGAATATCGATACGTTAGCATACGCTTTTTGGCATAACTCAATACCTTCACGCACATTTACACCATCACTAGCATACTCATAAGGAAGCATACCTTTTCTAATGCTTGAGAATCTATCAATGGTTGTTTTAATAGCCGCACCATTGATTCTGGAGGTTCTTGACGTTCCAGCGGTATTTGACCTAGCAGCACTCGAAACGCTTTTATATGATGCGTCAGAGGTGTAGAATGCCTCACCAACTAGTTCTGGCCCATAAGAAGCTTCAGCTTCGTTAAAATAAGGAAGAGAATCGCGATTCTCAAACTTTTTCCAATAATCAGATTTTTTTGTATACTTCCTAGCCATCGTTTTATTATATTACACCAAAAGTCACTTTCTAACTTTTAAAAGTTAAGAAATAAACATTGGCGTAAAAGTTTCTTGAGTTGACTCACCTCTATCTTCTATCATGTCAAAGTATACATTCATCCCCCAGTTAGCTAAGATCAAAGCGGAATAGGAGTCTTTCCTTGCTTTATCAGCCCCTCTCTGCTTTCTTAAGTTGTATGGCAAATCAAAACTTTGTGTCCCTTGTGGGGAGGTTGTCACTTGAACTAGAGCGCATTCGACTTTGATTAAATCTATCATGTCCCTTTGGTGTTCAACAAAATCAATCATCTTAGCATCCTTCTTCTTTTCCTCGGCATCTTTGTTTTTTAAGAACTGTAATTTTTCAATTGGGATATTAGCTTTCCTTTGCATATTATAATTCTCATCCATAGCTGAACCCGCGAAGTATATCTTCTTGTGATCAAATGCGGATTGGAGAGATTCGTTAGCATTTCTGATCCAGCTGGACGTAGGCTTCCTCAAGAATACAAACT
>Ga0315322_10001227_pt1 | contig 19750 bp, 12 predicted proteins | sample M110021515metaG_FD_203461 | JGI IMG/M metagenome (GOLD analysis project Ga0315322, IMG submission 203461) | Ammonia-oxidizing marine archaeal communities from Monterey Bay, California, United States - M1 100m 21515 | ecosystem: Environmental > Aquatic > Marine > Intertidal zone | place: USA...
TCGCGTGCTCAAAGCCATCGAAGAAGAGGACCCCAAAGAAGCTCACGAGGTCCGCTCACTGATGGACTATCCTGCCGACTCTGCTGGCGGGCTCATGCAAGCTGAGATCGCGTCGATTGAGTATTCTGCGACCGCTGGAGAGGCTCTTGAGGTCTTAAGAGCGAGCCAAGACGATGCCGATTCAATGCACTTCATTTTCGTCACCGATGACCAAGGTCAGTTCATCGGTGTGGTGCGGATGGCGCGCTTAGCTTTAGCGCAGCCTTCATCGCCAATAGCTGCTATTTTTGAGCCTAAGTTCATCGACGTCCAAGCGCATGTCGACCAAGAAGAGGTCGCTCAAATCTTCGCAAAATATGACATCATTTCGCTTGCGGTTGTCGATGAACACGAGCGCCTATTAGGGCGAATCATGGTCGACGATGTGCTTGAGGTTTGGGCTCAAGAAGCCGACGAAGACGCCTTTCGCATGGTCGGCTCAGATCCTGACGAGCTGCAACACCAGCGCAATCCGTTTCGACTTGCCTTCATCCGCCTGCCTTGGCTGCTGATCAATCTCGTCGGCAGCGCCGCAACCGGCTGGATGTTGTTTTTGTTTCAAGGCACCCTAATCGACAACATTATCCTGATCACCTTCGTCCCAGTCATTACCGCAATGGCCGGAAATGTCGGCGCTCAAAGCGCGATGATCATGATTCGTAATTATGCCTCGGGGCGAGACCAAGAACGCGGCGTATGGCGCAACTTAGGTCGAGAGAGCATCACAGGTCTGTCGATTGGCGGTCCCTGCGGCTTGCTGCTCGGATGCGGCGCGACGCTTTGGCATGGTGACTGGGCCGTCGGTCTGATCGTCGCCATCAGCCTGTTCTTAGTGATGACGGTATCGGCGATTATCGGCAGCCTAGCGCCGAGCCTGTTTCGGCACCTCGGGATCGACCCCGCTATCGCTGCTGGTCCCTTTGTCACCACGGCGAATGATCTGATCGGTATCGCCATTTACATGGCCGTCGCTGCGACCGTGCTCGGCGTCACCTAGACGTTAGTTGCACAGAAACTCTTCTTCCAGGTCAGCGCCGAGCTTCAGGTTGATCTGTTGCTCTTGACCACCACGCCCAGTGGCGCATTGAACGCGCAGTGTCCACGCTCCAGCGTCGAGATCAAGAGCCTCACCGCTGACCCCTTGTATGGGTTCGTCTTCCGACTTTCGAAGCACTTGCCAAACGCCTTTGGCGCGCTGCCCGTTCTTGGTCAACGTCACCCTAAGTCTGCTTTGTTTACGCTTCAGATCAACGGTCTTTTGATCCCCATGCTTGATCACCAGAGGTCTCGAGTAAGGGATGGCTTTACCATCACTAGCGACCACCCGAAGCGGCCAACGACCCGGCGCAATACGAACCATCTGACCGATCGCAAAGCGACCGACGAGCTCGCCGTCTGCTGGATTGAGTAACTCGACCTGCCCATATTGGGGCGACTGACCACGCCTCAGTCGAACCACAGCTTTGCCAAACTTCGGCGGCGCCCCAAATTTCGTGGCTCGCCCAGAAGACACCTCGACGGCTTGGGCTTTAGCGCCGAAATCGACCCCTAAAACCTCCGCTGAAGGCAGCTGATAGCTGACTCGATAAAGCCCCGGACTCACCTTCCAGCGATCACCCTGGAGTCCCTCGGCGAGCAGCTTGGCGCCGGTCGCATCAAAGAGCTTAAGTTCGCCTAAGGGCTCTTTGAGGCCCCACTTAAGAATACCCAAGGCAGGGTTCGCTCGGCGCTCGACAGAAGCCTCTGGTCTCAAGACAAACTCGGCGACCTTATGAGCCTTCTGGGCTAAGTCCTCGCGCCGAGTGACGGTCATCGTGTAGCGATTAGGGGGCAATTCAATCCAAGCACCCGCCGGACCATATCCTGCGCTGCGACCATCAGGACCCAGCACATCGACCTGACCTTCACCGCCAACGAGTAAGGCGCGGACTTTTCCCGGCGCTAAATCGACCACGCGCTCTAGGGTAGCGCCTTGACGAACCGTGATGCGGTCTTGGCGCCAGGCCCGCCGCTGAGCGTCCGAACTCTCAAGGGTCCAGGTCCCTGCTAACAAGGGTGTCTGAGCGCCAGGCTTAGCCTCTACTCGCTCATCGCCGCCTATTCGCTTGAGCACCATACTGCCGGGGATTCGATCACCGTCACGCTCAATCCAAACGATGGCGAAGCCCATCTTTAAGTCGATGGTTTGCTTTCCGCGAACGCCTTTGACGATGCGGATCAGCTCACCCGTAGCTCGGCGGCAATAAACTCTTAGATCGACACCCTTTCCCAGATCCCACTTTACCGCTTCACCGCTTCCAGCTTCGGCTTCGGTGGCTAAATTTTGGATACGACAGGTCCGGCCGGACTCGATGCCGTTAACCGTAACATCAACCTGTATCGTGGCCGCAGCGAGCGCCAAGGCAACGAGCATGGGTTTACTCCACTGGGGTTACGGTGAGCGTATAACCGGCCTCAGGCCGAGTATCGATCGAATAGATGCGCAGGTAGTAGGAACCTGAACTTGGGAAACGCAGCATGATCTCCTCATGATTGAGTAGACCCTCAGAGGTCGCCATCACCGAGTCGCGACTAGGCGTCAAAAGCGCCATATCCAGGTCACCGTCAACGGCGTGGAAGTCTAGCTCAAGGCGCAAGCGCTGCCCGCGACGAACATCGAGTCGATACCAATCATCATCGCCATCACAAGCGACCGCTTGGATCGAACCTTCAGTGGTCAGCGAGCTCGCCGCTTCAGCGGTGTCGTTGGGCTCATGCACGTCGGGTCGACAGTGATGATTTTCGGTGCTTGAGAACTGCAGATCATAAGCGCCGATTCCATCATCCGCAGAATAGACCTTTGCCATCACCGTGGTGGTTTGGCTGGTTGAGACCATCGCTTCAGCCTGACCTTCTGCGCTCCACACGCGGCCGAGGGTGTTGTTGCCTGTTTCGTCGTAGAAACGCACCGCAACTTGAGCTTCACGGTTTTCGTACACGGTGTTCGCATAGACGCGCCGGTTCGCGGGAACGGTTAGACGATACCAATCGACATCGCCTGCGCACATGCTCCGAGCCTCGCGCAATGGCTCGGGAAGTTCGACCGGTGTCGCCGACGCCACGAAGTTGTTTGACTCATCGCCTTCATCAACATCTGGCGTGCATTGGTAGGGACCGTGTGCGTTGTAGGTGAGGTCATAGCGTAAGGCATGTCGGTCCAAAGCGCGGACCTCAACGATCAAGCTTTGAGCTCGAGCGCTTCGATAAAATATACGCTCTCGATCGCTTCGCACCCCACGGCTCGCGTCAAGCTCGGTCACCCCGTCAGCAGCCAAGAGTCGAAGGTCAATGTCGCCCAGTTGATGATTAAAGTCGGTGATAAACTCGAGCGCGTGACCGGCTTGAAGATCGATCTGGTAATAATCCAAATCAAACTGACATAAGGTCACGCCGTTGTACTGATCCGGCTCCAAAATGCTGGCGAGGTCGGCCTGGTTGTTGCCACCCTCACCTTCAAACTGATCCGGGTCACAGGGCTGACCGGGGGCTAGATTGAGTTGCAGCTCGTAGGGTGTGTTGCCGGCGAGATGAGCGACTTTGATGAAGTAGAAGGCGTCAGCGCCTGCTACAAAGCTAAACGACGCTGGCCCGCGCGGAGGACCAGGCGCGTAACGCAACGTTGAGATGCCGTCTTGTGCGACCAAGAATAGATCGAGCATCGAGCCTTCATCCATGCCCAGAGCCTGAACGGTCAGCTCTTCGCCTCGGTTCAAACGCACCGCATAAAAGTCGTTGTCGTCGGGGCATAAGGTCAGATGATCCAGGCGCTTGTCTTGACCTTCGATCACCACATCGGTCGCTGAGGCAAAGGTGTCATTGTCTTCATAGATGTCATCTCGGCACGGTCCACCGATCGGCTGACACAGACCGGTGACCACATCGCATCGCTCAGCAAAGCCGCAGTGCAGATCCGAGGTACACGGATCAGGTTTCGGGATGCAGATGCGAGCCTGAGGATCACAGATCTGATTTTCAGGGTCAGGACAATCAGCGTCGGTGCGGCAAATATTGTCGCTCTCGCACAAGCCCGAGCGGCGGTTGCATTTCAAGCCAGTGCCGCAGTGGTCATCGCTGATGCACTGCACGCAATTTCCGACCGGATCGCAAAACATACCTTCTTGGCAGTCTTGGTCTTGAGTCTCAACGCTGCACTCAGCGGCGCCAGCTCGCTGGCAGCGACCGGTCGCCTCATTGCAGATCTCGCCCGCTTCGCAGGCGGTCTCGGGGAACTGATCAGCAAGCGAACAACCCACCGATTCGATGCAGTAGAAGTGGACTCGGTCACAATCAAACCCGGTCGGGCAATCGGAACGACGAGCGCAAGGAATTGACTCGCTAGCGTCTTGGCAGCGACCGAGCGCGCAGAATGTATTGAGCCCGCACTCGCTGTCTTCGGAGCACTCCGAGCCAAAGCCGTCCCGAGTGCGGCAAATACCTTCGCTGACTGAGCAGTACTCATAGCGCTGGCATTCATCATCTTGAGTACAAGGTGGAATGGACTCACAAAGACCGGTCTGAGCGCAGCGCAGACCTAAATCACACTCGCTGTCTTCGGTGCAAGGAGCCTGAACCACAACGCCGGCGTCCGGAGCTGGAGCGGGGCCGTCGTCACAGGCTGCGCTGATCCAAAATGGGATCGCAGCGAGGAGGAGGAGCTTAGAACGGGCGTTCATACGCAAAGGTCTCCTCTAAGTCGCGAAAGTTCAGATCAGGCCAGTCGAGCTGCAGCGCTTTCCACATGGTCTGATCCTCTTCAAAAGCGATGTAGGTCTCATGGCGAAGCATACCGTGAACATACACCCGAACCGTTCCGGTGGTGGGTGTACGAGCCTCGCCTTGTTGGTTGTCGTTCCAGTAATGGACCCAAACCTGAAAGGTGTCTGTCGCCGGCTCGCGCAGGTTGATGTTCTCAGGTCCAAACCCGCGCTGGTCATCGATATCTAGGCGGGGGTGGTTTGCCTCTTCTGGGTACCAATCATCCGGGAATCTATTCGAGAAATAGGCGTCATAACTAGCATCGAATGGGTGGTACTCAAGCGCCTCGTCACCTCGTAAGAAGTGGAGATCCAAGTCCGCTTCAGGGTGGTCCCAAGTCAGCTGAATATGCAACGCGTCGCGAGGCACCGCTCTAAAGGTCACCACAGCCGGCTCGACCGAGCGAACACCCATGGTGTCCACCACATGCAACTCAACGGTGTAATCGCCCGCTAGGTCGGCGGTGATGCCAGCCTCAGCTTGGTCGGCGTCTTCAATCGATGCGGTCGATCCAGGGGGGCGGCGAAGCAAAGACCAGTTATAGGTCGCAATGGTCAAACCCTCAACCGGGCTGTTGCTCGTACGACCGTCAAAGACGATCTGATCAAGGGGCTCAATCCGATCTGGGTCATTAACAAGTTGAGCCTGTGCGATGGGCGGCTGGTGCCCTTGTCCGACTAACGACACCTCCACCATTGGGCGGTTGATGTCATTGCTCTTGATCTGCAAAACGCCGCTGTATTCGATTAACTCGACCGGCTCAAACGCAATACGAAACTGCGCCGTCAGCCCAGGAGCGATCGCTTGACCCACCATGCTCGCTGCGCCCACCGCGCGAAACGGGCAAACATCAGCGTCAGGGCAGGCGACCAAGGCCTCACTCACGAACAAATCGTTTTGTCCTAAGTTCCCGACCGTGACGGGCAGTAAGCCCGTATCACCCACTGCGGTTGGACCAAAGTCTAGCGCATCAGGATCAACGGTGATCTCGGGTGTCCCCAGATCGACACCAGTTCCTCGCAGCGGGACCTCAATGGTGCCGATGTCTGCGTCCAAGGTCTCAAGGATCAAGACCCCCTCAAAGACATCCTCAACGACCGGCGCAAAGGTCACGTCCAAAAGCGCGGTGGCGCCGCTCGGAATCAAGGTCGGGCATTCACCGACTGTGAACACCGGCTCGGTATCGTCCGAGCGCTCACAGCGAACGATCTCGACGCCGACAATGCTCGGGTTCGCCAGGCTGATCTGAACCGTTTTCGACTGCGCTAAACCGACCTCACCAAACTCAACAGGGTTGGGCGTGACCTCGAGCTGATGCGGAACCTTGATGATCTCGTCATCACCGCAACTACAACCCCCGAAGCTCAGCCCAATGGCGAGCGCGGTCAGTACACCGCGTCGAACTCTCATCATTGACCCGCCGTCACCGTCAGGTTGTATTCCGTACGACCCTCAGCGCCGGTGATTTGAAGACCATAAAATCCGAAGGCTTCAACGCCCTCGAAGGTCAACTCATGGGTCTCGCCGTCGCGCTGGCTGGTCGCCACCGCATCGCCCGCATTATTTTGCCCATCAAGAGCGTGCAGCGTCATCGACATGCCTTCTGGTCCAGTGGCTTGAACGGTGATGGTCTCACCCGCAACAACCACCATACGATACCAGTCAGCGTCCGAGCATAAGACCAGGTCTCGTGCCCAGTTGAAGTTACCGCCTGCGGGACGAATCGTCACCGCATCGGTGCTGGTGTCACCACCTTCAGCCTCAAGCTGGTCGTCGCGACAGCCCTCGGTGTACTGAGCACGCAAGGAGTACATCTGAACCGCTTGACCGCCGTTGAAGCGCTCGACCATCAGGTAATGGTCGCCGCCGTCCGTGCGATCGAGCTCAATCCGCTCATTATCGTCCATGCTGCCGCCCACTGCGATGGCGCGCTGTGATGCGTTGTACAAGTACATGTCCACATCACCTTGAGCGTGCGTGAAGTTCGCTTCGATCACCACGGGGGTGTCAGCGACCGTATTGAGCATATACCAATCAATATCGGTGGGTCCGCACAGGTGACGATCCACGGCTTGAGCCGATGAGCTTAGATACGCCGATGCGTTATTCGACTCATTCGGCTCGCCTTCAGCCTGCGGGTCAGGGCAGATGTCGCCCTGTTCAACCTGGACACGAAGATCAAACGGCACATCGGTTCCGCGATCTTCTTCGCTCGCTGCTTCGTTCCAACCCACGTAGGCGTAGATCGCTCGAACTTGACCCGTCGAATTGACCGCCGTGGCGCGCTTGAACCCAGTCGGGCCGCTGCCGTAATCAATGATCGAGGCTGCATCGAGCAGGCGCAGATCCAAGGGGAAACGCGGGCTGTTGTCGAGGCGAACGTCCAGCGTCTGACCAGGATCAAGGTCGATGCGATACAAATCGACATCCGACCCTGCACACATCGCACCGTCACCGACCGTCGCCGAACCGTCTTGGTTCGGTTCCACCCGCTGAGCCGAGTCACGGTCACCGCCTACGTCGCGCAGTCCACGACAGCTAAACGGAGGGTTGACGTCGACTCTGAGCTCGTAGCGGTTCGCGTCCTCGGGCAGCGTCGCTTCAGGCGCAACCGTCACCACCAGGTACACGTTTTTAGCGTCGTCCTCATTGGTCCACTCAAGACTTGGTACATCTTGGTCTGGAGTCGACTCAGCGAGCATGTCTTGGGCGTTGGTGCCGAGCAAGCGAACCGCAAGGTCGGCATCAGCTGCCATACTCACCTGGACCGTGTGCCCCGAGGGGACGCGGAACGAGTAGGTGTCAATGTCTTCAGCGCACAGAAAGCGTCGCATCTGAACCGTGTGGTCGCCCACACTCAAACCGGTCGCTTCTTGACGTGAGTTGTTGGGCTCATCGATCTCGCATGGCGGAGGCGTTGAGAGGTTCACGCGCAGGTTGTACGGAAACACGTCTGCGTCAGTTGCGGCGCTGCGAACTCGGAAATAATAAGTCCCTGCATTGAGCGCGGTCGCCGTCGCGGTTCCCGTCCAGTTGCCATCACGCAAACGAGCCTGACCGACCACATTTCCGGTCTCAGGAGCGATGATCTCAAGGTGGAAAGGCGCCGAGGGCGGCAGCGCAGCATGACAACGATTGTTCAAGCAAAAGGCGTCGTCTTGAAGCTGACGACAATGCGACTCTCGAGTACACTCTAGCTCTTCATCAAGCACTCGAGCGAAAGCCGCTTCGTCCAAGGTCAGCGTCGCATCAATGCTCTGTCCATCCTCAATCGTCAGACGGTACATATCTAAATCACCACGACACAAAACCTGCGTTGAGGTGTAATAAGACGGGCTCTCTTCGCCCTCTTGGAAGGGCGCCAATGAGGTCGCGGTCGTCACGCCGTTGTTCGGCTCGTCTTCGCCGTCACCTTCACAACGAGGGTCAGGCAACGCACAGCGCCACATCTGCGTGTCGCAAAGCCACCGAGTGTCACCACCATTTTGAGTCTGACAGTCCTCGTCCAAGTTGCACAAAGGCAAGACGCATTCGTTGTTACCCGAAGCACAGCGCCGCCCCGTTGGAGCGAGGCAGGTGCGATTGGGCTCATCGTTGGTACCGATGTTCTCGCAATAGGTTTCCGGCGGACATTCGATGTCGGTGTTGCAGCTGACCGGCTCAGGCAGTGGAGCCATGCAATCGACATCTCGCTGACAGCCGCTTGAGCCGACACACTGGCCCAGGGCTAAGTTGCAGTGCGTTCCCGTGCTAAAGCGACAGGTCGAGACGCCGTTACGATCGGCGACGCACAAGGTGCCTTGGGAGCAATCAGCCTGTGACTGACAGGGGTCGCCGCTTGCTTCCGTCGTGCACTCGAAATCGCTCATGCACTGGACGCAGCGGCCGTCGGTGCGACCCACTGGAACATGACAGATTTCACGCTCACGGCACACTTCAGCTTCGGTCGCTTCGGTGCATTCACCGATCTCAATATCACGGCATACGTTAGCATCTTGATCGCACTCTTGACCTTCGCTGCAGGCAAGCTGCGGGAAGTAGTTTGCGAAGCGGCAACCCAAGTCTTCAACGCACGCGTTGGCGGTCGGATGGCACCGTTGGCCCGAAGGACAGTCGCCATCGCGAGCGCACGTTGGGCGCATGCACGCAAGGGTCTCACAGCGGCCGGTGTCGGCGTTGCAGGAGCTCCCTGAGCAGTCCGAGTCGGTGACGCAATCACTGCCCATATCGACCGGCGTACACTGAACCACCTGGACGGGGTCGGCGGCGCGGCTTGGGTCTTTAGCGCAGTCGGTGTGACGCAAGTTACCGTTGTCTTCACGGCTGCACGCGCGGGTCCCTGCGTTCAAGCAGTTACCACCCCAACAAAAGCTCAGCGCCGGACATTCTGCATCAATCGTGCATTCGCAGCCAATACCGCCACCGAGATCGCAAGGCGGACGGCAGGTGTTGCTTTCGGAATCGCAGGCAAAGCCCTCACCGCAGTCGTCATCATAACCGCACTCACCTGACTTACAGATGCCATCGACGCGATCACACCAGCGCCCACGACCGCAGGCGAAACCAACGCCCTCATCGATCGCAGATTGGTTCGATGCCGAAACGCAGCGAGCCGAGAGCTCACCTGCGTCAGGAGTAATCTGAGTTGTCGTTCCCGAACAACCCACGAGGGCGGCAAGCGCCACGAGCGTAAGAAGACGAAACTTCATGCTGTCTTCTCCTTAATTCTGAGGTGGGATCGGGTCGACCGGTCGCTGGGTCGGCTGGCAGACAAACCGCGAGCCGCGGCACAAGCGCTGCTCGCACACACTGTCGACGCTGCAACCGTAATCAGCCGGGCAATCTTGATCGCCAACGCAAGCCAGAGCCGTCGTATCCACAGCGCAGGTCTGCCCATTACGGCAATCCGTATCATCGTTACAAAGACCACCCTTTTCGGTGGTGATCAGCACAGCTTCCCACCAGGCACCCGTATCTTGCATCAGCGCATCCACTTCACAGCTCAAGAGACCATAAAGGTATACTCGAAGCGTTGCGATCGTCTCGCGGACACCGCCATTGGTCGGTCGCGCGGTGAAGTAATGAGCACCGATGAGGTAATCAAAGCGATTGGGTTGATCGACCGTAATATTCTCGGGACCGTACCCGTTAACATCATCGATATCGAGCTGAGCGCCCCAATCGAGCTGCTCGCGGCAGTTTCGATAAAAGCAGTCCAAGTTGGTGTCACGGTACACGCGTGAGTCACCGCCACGAAGCATGTGCACATCAGCATCCGAGGTCGGATGATCCCAAATCAACTGAATCGCAATCGCATCTTGTGGGATCGCTTCGAACTCCACCACGCAAGGCTGTGAGCGCACGCCGAAGTTGTCACGCACAATCAGCTGCACAGCATAGGCGCCCGCTAAATCAAGGCCCGCACGCATGCGCCCGGAGTTCTCAAAGTGGAAACCGGGCTGCATCGAACCAGGATCGTCCAGATCCGCAGTCGAGCCATCCGGCGCCGAAAGAATCGTCCACTCAAAGCTATCAATGTCAGCACCTTGAACCTCGGTCTCGCTCTCCTCGCCGGTCAATCGGACATCAGATAGCGGCTCGATATCATCTTCGATGACAAACTCGATCTCACCATCGACCGAGTGAATATCACAGCGAGCGATCGGGGCTTGATGACCGATCCCGCGCAAATCGATCTCGACGCCGTCAGGTCTCGGAAAGCGAGGATCGTTCGTCTGCAGGCTGAGTTTGCCTTCATAGCTGTTTAGACCAGGCGGAGCAAAGCTCACCACCAGGTTCGCAGCAGCGCCTGCTTCAATCATAATCGGCGTGTTGACGCTGCCGCCAAATTGAAACACCGGCACCGGATCCGACTCGGGGTCCGGACGAGTTGACGGGTTGTTCGGATCGAAGATCAGGTCATCGAGCGTCAAGACGCGCTGACCGACGTTGCGGATCTGAATCCGGCACACTGCCGTATCGCCCTGACCTACTGCGCCAAAGTCGCACGCTGCGTTGGTTCCATCTGCAGCTTGTACTCCGGGCATCGGGATCAAGATCATCTGCGGGACGCCGAGATCGACGCCCGAGGCGACCAGCTCAATGCGGGTCACGTAACAACTCTTGGGTGGCGACATCGGCACCTCGTCGGGGTCACCTTGCCATGCAAAGTCAGGGAAGCTGCAGTCCTCGTCCATGCTCTCGCCGTTGGTTGCGTTCGAGATGATCTCGACCGTTCCACGGATATCGGATTCCACGCTGGGGCGGACGCGCACTTTGAACTCTGCGGTGATACCACCTCTGACCAGAACCGGCTGAGCGATCAGCTCAAAGGAGGGGTCTGAGTCCTCGCTCAAGCGAATATCAGCCACCTCAAGATTGAGATTTACTGGGTTCTTCACGTGCACAACACGTTCGGTCCAGGTCGCCAAAGGCACCTCACCAAAAGCGAGCTGGCAATTGGTGCTGTCGCCCTCGCACAGAGGCGAGACCTGGTCACCTTCTGGGACGCTCAGTTGAATGCGCGCAGCAACTTGCACGACGACCACTTCGTCACATGAACAGTTGGTCAGGCTGACAGCCAGAAACATCAAACCCAGAAAGTGCGGGCGAAACCCCATATCAATCCTCGCTTTCAAATCAGAGCTTAGCAGGAAAAAACCTCTGCGCCCGTCCCTCTAGGGACCGAGCACTTTAGCGACCTGTTTCAGCACCTCCTCGTATCGGAACGGCTTAGCCAGGACAAGCGACGCGCCGGCTTGCTGCGCCTCTTCCATATCCAAGGTGGCCCCCCACCCCGTAATAAAGCCAAGAAGTACATCCGGATGTTCGCGCTGCATCGCCTCTGCGAGGCCCCAACCATCGAGTTCGGGCATACCCAAGTCGGACAGCACCAAATCCGGCGTTATCTCTGGAATCATAAGTAGCGCTTCGCGCCCGTTACAAGCGGCGCTCACCTCATATCCACCATCCGATAAGATGTGCACCAACAACTCGCGCACCATATCGTCGTCTTCGGCCACCAAGACCCGGCCACCGTGGCTGACCTGAGGCGAGGGAATCGCCGAAGTCTCTATTTCTGGCTCAGGTTCGGCCTGAGTGCTGGCCACCGGCAAGCGCAAGGTGAACACCGTGCCCACGCCAGCCACGCTTTGCACATCAAAGGTTCCACCGCTGCGCTGAACGATACCAAAGCTCACCGCCAAACCCAGCCCGGTTCCTTCAATCCCTTTGGTGCTAAAGAAGGGGTCAAAAATCCGCTCTTTCACCTCATCGGGAATACCGGCTCCATCGTCGCCGCAGATCAACACCCCAAACTCAGACTCAAGGTTGGTCGCTAAACGTAGTTTTCCGCCCTCCTCCATAGCGTCCAAGGCGTTGTGAATAAGATTAGTGAGCACTTCTCGCAGCTCTCGGGCGTCTGCGTTCACCATCACGCGATCGGCTAAATCGAGATCGAGTTCGACGACCCCGCCGCCGCGACGCTCCCAATTGGATTCCGTCTGGGCGATGGTGTCGCGCACCACCTGCGTGAGATCAGCGACCGCTAGCTCGTCGGTTGCTTCGGGGGTCTGGCGCGAGAACTCCTGGACCCTTCGAACCGTCCCCGCGCCATCGAGCGCAGCTTGCTCAATCACGGACAACGAATCGATGACCTCAGCGCTGAGCGGCTGCCTTTTGAGCAACTGCGCGCGACCAAGAATCGACGCTAAAATGTTATTAAAATCGTGCGCAACACCTGCCGCTAAGCGGCCTAGACCCTCAAGCTTCTCCGACTCAAAACGCGCTCGAAGCGCTCGGTCCCGCTCGTTTTGGAGACGCGCATGGTGATGAGCGAGGGCGGCATGACTTGCGAGCAGCTCAAGGCTTTCGACACGCGCCGCAAGCTCGAGCGTGACCCGGTGCCAACGAAATGCCATCGCCCCAAGGAGTTCCCCTCCTTGCCGGATCGCCACCACCAGGCGCCCGTCATTATCGAGCCAACTCGGACCATGATGTAAGCTCTTGAGCGATCGATCGCTCAGCTCAACCGTGCCATCCTCACCCCGCTGCAGACGAGCGATGAGCTGCCCATTTTCATCGACCCACCAAAGGGTTGCCGCATCACTCGCAGCGATCTCATGGGCAGTGTCCGCTACCCGCTCGAGCAGGTCGCCCGTTGAGCCGAACTCAGCGATGCTTGTCGCCAAGTTATCGAGACTTCTTAGGTGGCTAATTTGTCGCTCTTGCTCTTCATGGAGGCGATTACGATACATCGCCGGGCCGAGTTGATTCGCGACGCCGGCGATTAAATCGGCATCACGCGTGTCGTAATCGCCCGGGTCGCGACTGTAGGCTTGAAGCGTACCCATCGCCCGGTCGCCATGAAAAATAGGAACCAGCAATTTTAAGCGGAAATACTGAGCGATGTTCGGGTGGATCAAAACCGCCTCATCCGCCGCCTCACGCAGATCCGGAAAGACGATCGACTTCTCAGAAACACAAGCCTGGCGAGGCACCTCATAGGCCTCTTGCTTGGCAATATCTGCGCACATGTTTGGCGGCAGGCCGCGCTGGGCAACGACTCGATACAGCCCGTCCCGAGCTTCCGACCGGGTCGCTAGATAAGCGTCGAAATGAAGCTGGTCGGCTAACAACTGCAGGGTACGATCCAGCACAGCGTCAAGTTCGACGCCCTGATTCACCACGGTGGCGACGTCATTGAGGATACTCAGCTCACGGTTCTGGCGTTGCAGCGCACGACGGACTTGTTGCTTATCTGAGATGTCGCGCAAAATACCGAGCGTGGCGACGCGCCCCCGAAAGACGATCCGCGCCGTGCTGACCTCAACCGGAAAATACCGACCGCGGCTGTCCGCAGCTTCAAACTCGTACTGCAAGGGGTTGTCTTCGCCTTTTCGGAGGGCTTCTTCACGAGCCGAAATGACCGCCATACCCAGGGGCGAGACCAGGCGGGCGAACTCAAAATCTGGTCGACACACCTCTTCAAAGCTCAGGCCCATCAGCTCTTGGAACATGCGATTAACAAAGACAAAGTAACCTTGGTCATCGAGTAAGTAGATCGCATCGTTTGAGTGGTGACGCAGCGCTTCAAAAATCGCCCGATCGAAAACCTCCATCTCGCGCAGCGCAGCGAGGCTCTCCAAAGCGTCAAGAAGCTCTTCATCGCTGGGATCAGGCAGCGCCTGAATCCACGAACCAGCTAAGCCGCGATCCATCTCGGGATGCAGAGCAATAAGAGGCAAAAAAGGGTCGAGATCAGCGGGCACTTCGCGATCGGTGAAGATACCGAGGAGGGCTTCTTCGGGGGTCGCTACTCGCCAGCGCTCTGGCCCTAGAACGGCGTCGAGTCGGCGCGTGAGCGCCTCATCGTCTCGTGGGTCGACCCAGATTTCAAAGGGAGATGTTTGTTGCAGCATATTAGAGGTCGGTCGCTTCCATGCGGCTCGTGATGGTTGGAGTATAGGCGCCCTAAGGATGTCGCGCTAGGAGGCCTATGCAAGCAAGTTGATCTGATGACTTGCCAGCCTGGTTCGGGCACGCTTTGATCGGCTCGCACCCAAGGGGATAACATGCATCTTTTAGCGATTGATCAAGGCACCACCGGAACCACCTGTTTATTGGTCAACGAGCAGCAAGAAGTGGTGGACAGGTCGTATCGAGAGTTTGACCAGCACTACCCGCAGTCTGGCTGGGTTGAACATGATCCCGAAGCGATATGGGCCTCGGTGATGGATACGATCAGCGAGCTTAACCAGCGACATCCCGAAGGTTTAAATCTGGCTGCGATCGGCATCACAAACCAACGCGAAACGACGATCGTTTGGGACCGAGAAACAGGGCGACCAGTACATCGCGCCATTGTCTGGCAATGCCGCCGTACAGCCGACTTTTGCGATCAACTCAAAGCCCAAGGGCTTGGTGAGCAGTTCAGTGAGCGTACCGGGCTCGTCCTCGATCCTTATTTCAGCGGCACGAAGGTTCGATGGATTCTTGATCACCATCAACTTCACGATCAAGCCAGAGTGGGTCAGCTCGCCTTTGGCACGGTCGACAGTTTCCTGATCCATCGTCTGACCGGCGGCGCGGTACACGCGACCGATGTCACCAACGCGAGTCGCACCCTCTTGATGAACCTTGAGACCACCCAATGGGACGCCTGGTGTCTTGATCAGCTCGGTGTTCCCGAAGCCATGCTCCCTGAGATCCGCTCTTGTGATGCGTTCTTTGGGCACACCCAACAGATCCCGGGCCTGCCCGATGGGGTCCCGATCCACGGTGTCTTAGGCGACCAGCAAGCGGCGCTCTTTGGTCAAGCCTGCTTTCGACAAGGTGACGCAAAATGCACCTACGGCACCGGCGCATTTTTGCTCGCAAATGTGGGCGCCAAACCGGTTCACTCGAGGCGTGGTTTGTTAGCGACTCCAGCTTGGCAACTTAAGGGCGAGACGACCTATGCGCTTGAGGGCGCTACCTTTATTGCGGGCGCTGCGGTGCAGTGGCTACGCGATGGTCTGGGTATGATCGAGCGGTCATCAGATATCGAGGCCTTAGCGGCATCAGTACCCGATGCTGGAGGGGTCGTCTTTGTCCCCGCCCTTGCCGGCTTGGGCGCGCCGCACTGGCGAGCGGACGCCCGAGGGGCGTTCTTCGGTATGACCCGCGGCACAACCAAAGCCCACATCGCTCGAGCGGTCCTCGATGGGATCGCCTTACAGATCGTTGACTTACTCGACGCCATCGCCGCCGACGCAGACGCGTCGGTAGCGCGCTTGCGCGTCGACGGCGGCGCGGCTGCTAATGACCTTCTGATGCAAACTCAAAGCGATCTACTCGCAGTCACGATCGATCGACCACCGATGCTCGAAGCGACCGGACTAGGCGCAGCCTTGGTCGCCGGTTTAGGCGTTGGCGTCTTCGATTCGCTCGACGCATTGAGTGACCATTGGCGATCCGAGAAAAGCTTCTCACCCGCGCGCAACGAGGACTGGCGAGCTAAACAGCGAGCGCAATGGGCGAGCGCAACCGAGCGCTGCTAAGCCGAGTCCTGGCTCACCTCGTCGGTGCTTTTACCGAGCAACAACTGATAAGCCTGCTCGATTAAACCCCACCCGATATAGCCTCCGGTGAAAATCAGCAGCATCAGCCAAGGCTGACCAAAACTCAGGGCAATCGCAATTGGGGTGACCAGCGCCACGATCAAGCCGATGACTGAAATCGGGCTAAGCTTGAGCGTTTTAAAGCTTCTAAAACGCACCGTACTGACCTGCAAAACCGCAAGCAAAATAACATACATTGCGACCCAGCGATCAAACGCTTGACCCTCGACATCAAGCTTAATGCAAGCCACCACTAAGCTCACAACAGCGACTGCGGCTAAAGGGATGCTCAAACCGACAAATGCGTTGCTTGGGTTATCACCGCGCGCCGACATCACATTGAAGCGGGCTAAACGAGCGGCACCTGCAGCCAGAAACAAAAAGCTAGCGATCAGGCCGGGCCATCCCATCTCGGACAAGGCCCATTGATGGACCAGCAGGGCTGGTGCGGCGCCAAAGCTGATCAAATCCGCCAGACTATCAAGCTGCACACCAAAGTCGGTTTGAGTCTTGGTTAGACGCGCCACGCGGCCATCCATGCCATCAAAAAATCCAGCAAATACAATCGCAAGGCTCGCGTTCAAGAAACTGCGCGGGTCGCCATCGCTAGCTGCTAAGGTGGTCATCGCGTAAAAACCGCACAGCACCGAGCTCATGGTGAACAAATTGGGCAGCACAAAGAGCAGTTTGCCGAGATCAGGGATACGACGCCTCATGGTGTTTGTGCCAATCCACAGGCTTCGATCTCACCCATAGCGAGCGCATCACACGTGCACTGCTCCGAAGCCAGCACCTGGTCACAAGCTGCTAAATCTTCTTCGGTCGCTGGATGCGCGGCGCGCGCGGCCTCAACCTCACTTAGACAGCTGCGCTGCGAACTCTGATCGGGCTCGCACGAACAGACCACCTCGGCGACTTGACGACAGGGGTCAGCGCAAGCTCCAAAGGTCAAAACTGCAAGCAAGGTGAGTCTCAGCACCGAAGCTCCAAGTTCGAATAGACGCGCCTCCACCTACGCAAACCGGCTCGCCTCTACAACCGATCATTGTCCCAAGACTAAGAACTCGGGTCCTTCACTGGCCTCTAAATCAAGCCAGCCGCCCTGAACGGCGTACTCCTTGTCGGCGCTCAACAGCGAAACAAAAGGCTTTCGCAGGTCAAACCGGCCCAAACCCACGGGTAGGCTCATCGCTGCACTTGCTGAGCGCCTTGCCACCACAATGATCGGCTCCTCAACGCGTTCATCAGCTCGACCAAAGGCAAAAACTTCGGGCCGATCAATCGGGCTTAGGTGGACAAAGCGTCCCCACTCAAGAGCCGCTCTTTGCCGCCTCAATTGAGCGAGCGGTCCGTAGATGTGCTCTCGCTCAATCACCGCATCAGGAGGCATAAACGGATAACCACGAATCATAAAACTCAGGCCCGAGCCTAGCTCCAAAAATTCATCTCGAACGGAGAGTAAGGACAAGGGATTAAGAAGCCGCCCTGCCAGATTGATCCCAAGTCGCTGCTGCTGACGACTAAGGTGCTGCCCCAAATCAAACCCTGAGCAGTGACCATTAAGAAAACGGCTGATACCGCCGACGCCGACCGGGTCGACGACCCCATCCACCTGGCCATCAAGCAGTTCGCTGTCTGGACCCATGCCGTGGTCAAGAAACAAGACGGCCCCTTCTTTGAGACGAAGCAGGCGTTCAAGTTCTAAGATGGCATCGGCTGGCCAGTCCGCTCCCAAACGAATCACCATACCTGCGAGGTCTAACCCCATCAGTGGTTTGATGTGCAGAGCTTGAAACTGTGATAAAACTTGGCGTGAATGAAACCCTTGATTGGCTGGAGGTAAGGCGATCTCCAAGAACACCCCAAGCCTCTGTTTTCTCGCTTTGTTTATGTTTTCTCTTAGGCTCGAAACCTCCACGACAGGGAGCGCTAAAACCTGGGCCATTGATGCCTCTTCAGCCCAAGGCATGGGCAGCAATACCGCATCAGCATGAAGGCGCTTTGCCTGACTGATCACCTCGGCCCAGGCATCCTTTTGATGGCCATTCATACACTGAAGAATGGATGGAAAATGGCGTCTTCGGGTCATCTGCGCCTATGCTCCTACGGGGTGGCTTGCGATTGCTGCTTGTGATCGTCACCCACCCTGCACTATCGACCCGATCAGGAGCCGTCCATGCTGCAGCGCGCTATCTTTGGACTCGGAACCACCGAGATGCTTGTTATTCTCGGCGTCGTTCTCATATTTTTCGGTCCCAAAAAACTTCCTGAGCTTGCTCGGGGTTTGGGTAAGGGGCTGCGAGAATTCCGCAAAGCCTCCGATGAAGTGGGTCAAGCGATCCACGAAGCCAGCGTTGAAGAGATCGAGCCGCCCAAAGGAAGCGTGACGCCGAGCGTAGCCGACGCCGCTGTCGAGCCCGAAGCGGTGGAGCGCGCGGAGCAACAGTGAAGGGGATCGATCCCCACAATGCGTCGTTCATGGAGCATCTAGAGGAGCTTCGAGATCGGCTCATCCGTTGCGCGATCGTTATCTTCGTCGCCACCTGCGCTGCTTTTGCCTTTAAAGAGCAGCTCTTTCACTTCTTTATGATCCCGATTCGCCCCTTACTGGATACCGAGCCAGGGCTGCTTGCGGTGCTCAGCCCGCTTGAGATGTTCATTGTCTATCTCAAGTTGAGTATGGTGGCAGCGATCGTCGTCACTTATCCGGTGGTTCTTCACCAGATCTGGGCTTTTTTCTCGCCTGCGCTGCAAGGCAAAGAGCGCCGGGCGGTGCTGCCCTTCTTATTCTTTGGAAGCGCAGCCTTTTTGATCGGCGCAGCTTTTTGCTTCTCGCTGGTTTTACCCACCGGTCTTGAGGTCCTGCATGCCATGCTTCCGCCGGAGGTTGAGGCAAAATACTCAACCGCCTCTTACTTTGGCTTAGTCACCATGATGGTGCTCGCCTTTGGGCTGGTCTTTGATCTTCCCGTTTTGATGGTCCTGCTGGCACGCGTCGGTATTCTACACCCCAAAACGGTCTCGAAATACCGACGCTACATCATCGTGGGGTTGTTCATCATGGGCGCCATGCTGACGCCGCCAGACCCCTACACACAGGTGATGCTTGCGGTCCCATTATGGCTGCTCTTTGAGGTCGGTCTGATCATCTCGAGAGTGGTCGTAGCCGGCGCTCCGCCGCCCCCTGGTTCCGACTAGAAGTCGGCGCTTAGGTCAATATCACCTGATACCGACACCTGGTAGGCGCTCACGCGTCGCTCGAAGAAGTTGGCAAGCTCTTGCACGTCTTGAAGCTCCATAAAGCCGAACGGGTTAGAGGAACCGTAAACCGGCGTCATCCCCAAGTTGCTCAAGCGCTGATCCACGACGAACTGAAGGTATTCGCGCATATCAGTTTGGCTTAGTCCTGCGACGCCTAGCTTGAGGAGGTCGGCAGTAAAGGTCATCTCGCATTCGATCGCTTCAGCGAGCATTTCTTTGACCTGCTCTTCCATCGCCGCGTCCATCAAATCTGGCTCTTCTTTGCGAACGATCCGAATGACTTCGAAGGCGAAGTTCATATGGCAACTCTCGTCGCGAAAGACCCAGTTGGTGCCCGTGGCTAAACCACTCAACAGCCCCTTGGAGCGCAGGAAGTACACGTAGGCAAAGGCAGCGAAGAAGAAGAGCCCTTCGATGCAACACGCAAAGCAGATCAAGTTGAGCAAGAAGCGCCGACGATGCTCCTTAGTGGTCAGCTCATCAAGCTCGTCAATCGAATCCATCCACTTGAAGCAGAACTCAGCTTTTTGCTTAATGCTCGGGATATTATGGATCGC
>Ga0315322_10001228_pt1 | contig 19739 bp, 12 predicted proteins | sample M110021515metaG_FD_203461 | JGI IMG/M metagenome (GOLD analysis project Ga0315322, IMG submission 203461) | Ammonia-oxidizing marine archaeal communities from Monterey Bay, California, United States - M1 100m 21515 | ecosystem: Environmental > Aquatic > Marine > Intertidal zone | place: USA...
TTCCCGACTGGGAACGAAATGTTGCGACGATCATTCACGAAGCAACCCATCAACTAGCTTACAACTGTGGCATGCAGCGACGTTTTGCCGATAATCCCATGTGGGTCAGCGAAGGCTTGGCCATGTTCTTTGAAGCACCCGATCGGCGGAATCCTAGAAACTGGCGAGCGGTTGGAAGTGTCAATCAGGTGAATCTGCGACGATGGGTACAGTACTATCCTCGTCGGACCAACGAGTCGCTCGTAACCCTGCTTTCAGATGACATGCGTTACCGAAGTCCCAGTGATGCTACCTCAGCGTACGCTGAGGGCTGGGCGCTGACCTATTTCCTGATCAAAACGAAACGCAAAGAATACGTGAAGTACTTGCGTTTGTTGAGCGAAGGTAAATACTTGGCAGAGAAAACAAAGCGTCAGCGTATTGATGATTTTGAAGAATGCTTTGATATGACACTCGAGCAAACCAATCGCGCTTTTCTCGCTTACATGCGACGGCTTCGCTAATCACTGAAGGAAGCCGGTTGTAGGTATTTCTGTCACAGGTGTTTTTACCGAGTGCTGGCTTTTCTACTGATCCGCGTAAACGCGGGTTGTGTCCTCTTGGGTGACCGGAACCGTACTTTGGTCGCTCACGACCACTGCTTTGGCAATGTGTGTTCCTGCCGTGGTTCCTCGCACTCGCACCCGATACTTGAATTCTTTGCCTGGCGCCAATTGGGCTTTGGGTTGAAAAGCGACAAGTCCATTTCCATCCGTGCCAGCGTCACCATCGACGCTCACAAGTGCAAGGCCAGCGGGTAATTGAACTTGGACGCGAATGTTTGTGTCAGGTTTCGATCCACTGTTTCGAACCGTAATGTCGTAAGTGGTCTCTGCTCCAATTTCGATTGGGCCATTTGGATTTGTGAGCGAAAAGCTAAGGTCAGCAAAACCTTCGACTGTCATCTTTCGTTCGGTTTGGGCAACGGGACTGAGGTCAGCGTTTGCATTGATCTTAATTACCTGTTCGCCTGTCTCGATCGGCAGAAGCGTCAGTGGCACTACCCCATTCGCTCCCGCTGGCAGTTGAGCAAGTGACCAGAAGACAGCGTGGCGATTCGGGTCATACTGTCCTTGGAAATCAGTGCTGACAAATGTGAACCCGCGTGACAGTTGCACTGAAATTTCCACATTCGTGGCTGCGGCGGTACCTGCGTTGGCAACTTGCAATTCGTATTTCGCTGTACGTTCAAGGAAGCGTCGAGAGGGACCTTGCAGTGCAACTTCTAGCTTCGGAGCAATGACCTCGACAGCTACTGTTTGTTCGGCGGTCAGGCCGTCATCACCAACCAGACGAATTGTGTTTTTGATAATGCCAGGCTTCTCTGCCTTCAAGTACAGTGAGTCGGTGCGGACTTCGCTGGGCATCAATGTGCCGATGTTCTGCTTCAGTTGGGGTCCCTCAGGATGTGAAAGGCCAGCAGGGACATCTTCCCAAATCTCAATGTTGGTTGCTTTGCCAGAGCCCGTGTTTGAGATGGTGAGCCCAATCTCAAGTTGTTGACCGATCAAAACCTTTTCAGGTGCTTGTTGTTCGATCTTGAGTACAGGGCGAGTGGCGATGGTACGCACCGATGCCGCGGCTTCGAAACTGACGCGAGCGACACTGCCGAGTTCCCCCTCCTGTTCTGGGATCAACTGTAAGGTGATTGTTCTCTCGTCACCGGCTGGCATCGAACCGATTTGCCACATCAGCTGGTTACCTTGAATCTGTGGTGGCGGTGACGCATCGGCCAATCGCATGCCAGCAGGAATGCGGTCATGTACTTCGACATCTAATGCTTCAACGGCTCCCACATTGCGAACATTGATCACAAAGGCTGCTGGTTTGCCAACCTTCACCTCGGCTGGGGCTCGTTTCTGAATGATGACACTTGGTGTTTGTGCTCCTTCGAGGCGTCGTGCACCTGGAGCATCGGTTGTGGCGTTCGGATTCAGAGCGCTTGCGGTGCTAGGGGGGATCATGTTGACAGGGTTTGCTGCGTAACTGTCATTTGGCGTTGCCCCCGGATCACTGCGGAATGTTGCGGGAGCAGCGTTCGTGGCTGCGGGCATCGATGAATCAACCATGACGCTTGCATCGGATGAAGCAAACGGAGTTGCTGCGCCGGGAAAGTTTGGTTGCCCAGCAAAAGTGGTGCTTTGGGCGGCGGTGGCAGTCGGTCCGCCGCTAGATGCGAATGTGTCTTCAGGGACTGCGGATCGCAAGTCATTTTGTGCGGCTGCCGAACCCCTTAAGGTATTGGTGGGTGGTGCGAATCCCTGAGTCGCCGCTGCATCATTCAGGTTGGGAGATGGCGTTAACAGATCAGCGCTGAGGGCATCGGTTGGGAAACCTAGCCCCGCATCTGCCGCAGTGGCTTCCGCTAACTCGGCAGTGGCTACTCCTGCCGCGGCCACTGTTGCGGCAGTCGCAACATTCGCGAAGGATGATGCGTCAGGCGAGGGGAATCCACCGATGCTCGGAGTTGGTATTGGCGCTGTTTCTACACCGGCTGTGGCTGTGGGGGTGGGAGCTCCGAAGCCAGTTGGCAATTCCGGTGAACTCGCTGCGAGTTCTTGTGGACGGTTAGCGGGGGTATCGAAAGTTGGGCTCGCAAAGCCTGTTGGATCCGAAGCGGGCATTGCCATGTCGGCGGCCGCTTCTGGCTGAATACCCGACACTGGGTTTGAAAACGCTCCACCAGTTACTGTTGGGTTTTCCGCTGCCAAAGCTGATTCGCTGGGTAGTGGCACCTGCGGGGTAGCGATGACTGTTGCTTGCGGCTCGCTGGTTGAATCCACCGGAAGTTCATTGAATCCAGCCATCGCAAATGCGGGAGCCGCAGCGACACCTTGATCGTAGTTGACTTGCTCAATGGGGCTTGATGCTTCGCTCGACGTTGTCGAACCATCGAAGGCTAATGCTTGTTGTTGGTCGGTCATCTGCGTGTCGGGTTGCTCAAGCCACGCTGGGGATTCACCGTTGCCGATCGGGACAGCGGGATCCGAAGCGACCGCTGTTTCGGCATTCCATGTATCTGAAACAGCCTGAGTGTCTTTCTGCGCAAGCGCAATCGCGTAAGCAACAACGAGAATGGTGCCAGCGCCTGCAGCGAGGCGAACGCCAAAAGATTTCATGGGTCGCATTCCTTCACGTAATACCGTGCAAATCCATATTCGAAACTGTCCCATATCAAATTGCGGGGGCAAAACGGAAGAGCAAACAGAAGGGCCGATCGATTTGCGGCAGTGAAGATGCTGTGCTCACACCGATAGGTGCCGGCTTGGGGCTCTGTGGGTGTGGCGTTTGTGGCAGTAATCCTGGATAGCTAGCAATGCGACGGCGGTTGCGACACAACAGACTATTTCTTGAGAGCAATCAGCGGATGCGTGTTTTGAGAGCAAATGAATTGGGTGGGCTTTGTCGCTGCACGCCACCCTGCTGATCCGCGGGCTGTTTTGGCAGCCAGTTTGCCAAGTTGACTGCTCGGGCTCACTTCTTGGGCAGAGTCACTTAATTACTATCCAGAGTCACTTAGTGGGCTGGGCCGCGGGATACATTGCTCGGGCTAGTCAACGGCCCCTCGCCTGCATCAAAGCCCCTTCGTCCGCTGTAGGCATCACCCACCAAACAAGGTGAGCTCTAGGGAGATTGCGAGTGCTGGTGGGCCGAGAAAACGGGCGTGATAGAGCTCTGGCGTTGCCCAGAACCTCGGGCAACGGATCCTTGAATCGTATGATCAGTGGTCGACCGTGATTGACTCAGCGTATGCCAGTTCACCGGTGCGTCCGTCAAAATATTGAAAGATCACTTGTGGGTGGGGGTAAGCAACGAGACGCTTACCACCGAGTTGCTTCGGCATGTTGAACACATTGTTGACTTGAACAACACAAAAGTGCGGGTAGAGACGTTGCAATCGCGGGAGATCCGGAAGGATGTAGCTGCTCCAGCGGATATCACACTCGCGTGGACCGAATTTGAATTTTCCGGTTGCGGGTCGATCACTCTCATCATTGACAGGAACGTGATTGACGCTGTTGTGCGGCCCGCAGCAGAATTCCCAGATGTTGTCCGTGACCTTGATTGCAAAACTGTTGTGTAGGTCGCCCGTCATTACGAAGACCTTCTTGCCCAGTTTGTCCCATTCTTCGATCAGCATTTCGCGTTCATCGAAGAATCCAGTCCATGCTTCTTCTTTGTTGGGGGCATCGGCTTCGAATCCACCAGCACCGCTGTGGGGGATCATGAAGGGGACCGTCGAAATGACGAAGAAAAAATCTGCATCACTGTTCTTCATGGACTTCAGTAGCCAGTCTCGTTGGGCCTTACCCAACATGGAAACTCCTTTTTTGCCACGATCGCGTACGTCATGCATATCGCGATCACCACGGGTATCGATCAGATAAAACTCGCAATTTGAAACCCGGAATTTTCCATAGCTTCGTCGCCCGATTGAATAACTGATACTGTCATCGTCAACTTTTGCCGGCATGTGTACGCGGAGTCGATGAGCATCAAGAACCTCCACGATGTCGTAGACATAAGAATTCTTGTTGCCTTCGTCATTGTCGAATTTCATGTCATTGACACCAGCCTCGGGCGTACCCCAGTGGACATGCAGGTTCAGCATTTCATCTAACGGAAGTTTTGTAAAATCAGCATCGGGATCGTGCAGGATATCGCTGCCAGCTTTCATTGATGCTTTACCGAAATGAATGCGGTGTTTGTGCTCCATCGGGTTGGCCCAACCCAAGTAATCGTGCCAGGCGTAGGTACCGATATCACGAAACACGGTGCGACGGTGTCGCTTTCCTGCTTCGCCTGCTCCCCAAATGTCATTCACTAGTTCATGGTCATCAAAAGTGAAATAGCTTGGGACGTTCCGATGCCATTTTGCGAGTTCCACTCCCCGACTCAGATATAGCTTGTAGTTTTCCCAGACACCAACAACGGTTGGCATGATTTTGACAGGGAGAGGTAGGGAAGAGAGCCCTTGGGATAAACGCCAGGCTTCTACTGGATGTGTACGCAATTCTTCGTACAGCCAGTCGCCGTTCATGATGTGGAAATGGACTTTTTCTGCCCAGTCGTTGTTCAAGTGTTCGTAAGTAGTTGCGCGATGCCCACCGCCATGCATTGGGTTTTGGTTGGCGCAGGACCCAATTTGGAAACGAAAGTTGAAGAGGCCTTTGGGGTTGTGCTCCTTGTTTACTGATTCCTTTCGGCTGGGCAGGGTTCGGAAGTGCCCAGGTAAACCATGCGGCAGGTCGTTGACGAATAACTGGTAGTGATAACCCGTGTCCGCTTTCAGGTCCTCGAGAACAATGATTCCGGTGTTATCGTGCTCGATTGTCGTAACCTTTGCGGGGCTTTCTTGGTCCAGATTGTCTGCAGACGTGCCATAGCGAACAAAGAATGGGCCCGGTTCTGAGGTTCGACCCCAAACACGAACAGAGTTCGAGGTGGACATGCCAAGCATGGGACCGTGTGTTAGGCGAATGGGATCACGACGTGACTGGGCCAGCACTTCAACATTCAAAAATGCGAGTATGCAGAGGATCGCAAGACGCGAGGTCGGGTGCTTGCGGTCATGCGGCCTACTCTGGAAACGAGTTGGGTTTGTGTCGCTGTGGGGTGTTTTTTGAAACACAGGCTGGGCCATGAAACAGGGAATCAATTAGTGTGCAGGGGCGATGCTGACGATTTTTGTATTGGTGGTGAACCAGTCGACAGTTGTCGTTGAGGTGCAAATGATAAACAAAATCCAGACGGCTGGCTGCTGTTGGAGTGAATGCCGCGAACTATATTTCAATTATCCGCTTCTTTGTGGAACAGGTTTTGTCATCCGCTAGTGGTTGAGACGCCGTCGGCAACAGACAACTCATGCTGCTGCTCAGTCCTTTGATTTCGGAATTGTTTTTCGCAGCAGCTCTGACATTATGTTGACGGTGGATTGTTGTTGATCACGATCCGCGATGTTTATGTTTTCATTTGGGTCAGTGCGGTGATCATAAAGCATCGTGCCATTGCTGTATTCGCTTAGCCTGAATCGATCTGTGCGGATGGTATCACCCGAACGATAACGTCCAACAGCCTGTGGTTTTCCAGCAAGTTCTGGATTTCCTAGAAGCGGAACAAAACTCATGCCTTGCAGGTGAGCAGGTTTGGCGATCCCTGTCAGTTCACACAAGGATGGGTAGATATCAATCAGTTCCGTCAGGGCCGAAATGCGGCTCCCATCCACGTGGGGTGGCTTTTGACCGGGCACCGATACGAGCAGCGGTGTATGCATCGAGGTTTCAAAACAAGAATGTTTGTTCCACATGCCATGGTCGCCAAGTTGCCAGCCATGGTCCCCGCAGAGAATAATCACCGTGTTTCGGGAGAGACCAGTCTTATCGAGTGACGTCATTAGCCGGCCAATTTGTTGGTCGATGAAACTGACGCATGCGTAATACCCGTGAATCAGTTTGCGTGCTTGATGCGTCGAGACGCTGCCCTTGGGAGGAATCGTTGCGTAATTGCGAAGCTCGGATGACTGGTGAATCGCTCCCTTAGGAGCTTCTGGGGGCTTGCGAAAATTTTGAGGTACATCGATGGAATCAAAGTCATAGAGATCCCAGTACTTTTGCGGAGCACAGAATGGCAGGTGTGGTTTGAAGAAGCCAACCGCCAAAAAGAATGGTGAGTCGCTGTGCTGTAGTTTGGTCAGGTGTTCGATTGCACGTGTTGCGATCTGGTGATCGCGGTACTCCGATTCATCGGCGTTGGATGCCTCGTAGGGGAGACCACGAACCTTGGTGCGTTTCGGGTGTTTTTTTCTGTGCTCAGCGATCGCCCTTTTTTCTGCTTTTCTATCACGATAATTCGGAGTGCTCGGACGCCAGGGTGGCTCGCTCCAACCGGAGGCTGAGTCATCTGGGAAGTGAAAAATCTTGCCGAGACTGATTGTTTGATACCCGTTGTTCTTGAAATGCTGGTTCATCGTGGTGATGCCAGGGGCATCTTCGTCCGCTCTGGCTGTGTATGACACGAAACGACTGGCGTGGGGCCGCAAACCAGACATTAATGAGGCACGACTGGCACCGCATGTGGGTACCATGCAGTAAGCCCTTTCAAAAAGCTGCCCTCGTTTCGCCAACGCATCAATGTTAGGCGAGTGCATGAATGACTTGCCGAAACAACCCAGTTGCGGTCGCAAATCATCGACCATGATGAAAAGTATGTTTTGCCGTGATTCGCGTGTTGGCGATGAGGACGGTCTTGCTGGAGACGCAGATTCCTGGCACGTGGAATGGACGCTCTCGCGTTCTGCGTTGTTGTACGTGTCGGTTGCAGGCTGATCGTTTAGCGATGACGCTGCTCGACGCTGATTCTGTTCTGGCATTTGCGCTGGCGCGCCATGCTGACCACTTGGGTGCTCATGCGGCGAGCCTGCGTTCAGGTGAGTCACGTCACATGTCGCTAAACAGAGCAACACTACGGTGCAGAGCGTCCGACGTAAAAGCAAAAGTGTCATCAGAAGTCGTTGGGCTGGTACTGAAGGTGCTGAGTGAACTGAGAGGTAGCAAAGTTTCTGCCGGGCTCCGTTTCTGGCAGAGGTACGGCTGTATTGCTGGTAAGTACGGGCATCGGGCCGAGCCAATGAGGCGTGGGGGACACGCTATTCAGAGGATTGCCGCGTAAACGTAGAATATGCCGGTTTTTCCAATCACGCCAGTTTGCGCTTGTGGAAAAGAGGGATCGTCCCAGTGAGAACGCAGAAATTGCCCAAAATACGCACTGTTTGCCGCCATTTCGCGTTTCTGCTTGGTCTACCGCTTTCCGGCGAGTATCATATCGTGTGAACGGAAGTCTGTTACGCCCCTGGGGAAACAGTTGCGCTGTCGGTAGTTCAAATGCCGATGCTACTGTTGGAGGCTGAACAGACCCGCCGCATCCGTTTTTGTGACTCGAGCTTAGAAACGCGTGTTTTCCAAAGCTCGAATCGGTACCAAATCATTTGTTATCCGCGAATCACTAGGCGGATGACGAGGCGAACATTTCTCTAAGGAACGTTTACGTGAGCATCCTTTCCCGTCGCTATTTACTGTCTGCTGTTTCACTCTCCATCTTGGCGTTGCCAACGATCGCTCTTGCTGAGCGGGATGGCGATCTGGATGCCATCAGGACCGGCCTCTTCGAGGCAATGGATGCTGGGCAGATTGAGGTGAAAATCATCCCCCAGAATGCGACAAAGGCCAATGTCCTGATCCGAAATCTTACTGACAAGCCAGTTGAACTGCGTCTGCCCAAAGCATTCGCCAGCGTCCCCGTTCTCGCTCAGGGAATGATGGGCGGCATGGGCGGCATGGGCGGCGGCGGCATGGGCGGCATGGGCGGCGGCGGCATGGGCGGCGGCGGACAGGCTGGTGGCGGCGGCATGGGCGGCATGGGCGGCGGCGGCATGGGCGGCATGGGCGGCGGCGGCATGGGCGGCATGGGCATGGGCCTGCAACGTATTGCTCCCGAAAAAATGCAGAAGCTCACCGTGAAGATGGTTTGCTTGGAGCACGGGAAGAAAGATCCCAACCCTCGCATGGCTTACAAGATGGTTCCAATCGAACAATTCACCGATAAAGCCGACGTTCGCGTGCTCTGCGAAGCACTTGGCTACGGGCAGGTCACTCAAAACACTGCACAAGCTGCCGCATGGCACATGATGGACGGTTTGAGCTGGAATGACTTGGCTGCAAAGAATCGCGTCGAAAGCAAGTACTTGGGTAACATCCGCTGGTTCTCACCGTTTGAACTTCGCACCGCAATGGCAGTGGCGAAAGAGGCCGATCGGCTTGCAAAGCTGCGAGCAAAAACCAACGGCAAAACTTCTGGAAAGCCGGGAGAGTCGTTGAGTGAGTTTGAAGGCTGAGGATTAGCCTCATGATGAATGAATCATGCCCAGTGTGCCTCACGGCACACTGGGTTTTTTTGTGGTGCATTCTGTGTCATGTTGCACTGTTACGCTGAGCAATGATTCATTCTCTTAACCAACTTCGCAGAAAATACAGGCTATTTGACGATGCGTTATTTCGCTATTTCAGTAATGGTCATTGGGTTGATCACTTTGGTTGGTTGTTTTTCCAGTGCTAACTTGGGGCGTACTGGCGCAGGTGGTTTGGCGATTGGTGATCAGGCACCAGCGATACAGATTCAGCAAGTGGTACACGGGGCACCGCTTGGATTGGAAACCGCAAACGCCGTTCAGGTGATTGAATTTTGGGCGACTTGGTGTGGTCCGTGTTTGTCCGGCATGCCTCACTTGTCTGAGTTGCAGGCGAGCTATGGTGACAAGGTGACAATTTTGGGGATTACATCGGAGGATCTGTCTACTGTGGAGTCGTTTCTCGCCTCATCGGCTGGCGGTGGTCGAACTTGGGCTGAGGTTGTCAAGTATCAAATGGCAATCGATGACAACGGGGCGACGGGTGCAGCTTACATGCGAGCGGCTGGAATGAAATCGATTCCGACAGCCTTTATCGTCGGTAAAGACGGTGTGCTGCAATGGATTGGCCATCCAGCATCGATGGATGGACCTTTGAAAGCAGTGGTGGAAGGAACGTGGCAACTGCCAAAAGTAAACTGATTGTCTTGGGGTGGGTGGTGCAATGTTGCACTCATATCCAGAAAGTGCATGTGCTTGATTGGATAAGTCCGGAGCAGATGAAAATATTCAACGGCTTGGGTCGCTCGCTGGTCCTGTGAGGGCGATCGTCGTGGCAGTCACTCAGGAAGAGCCACTCAGCCCCAAGATGGCATTGTTGTTGCTTGGGCGGGCTGGAGCCCTTGTTCTCTCTGTTTGTGTGATCCCGTGATCTGCTTGGATGAAAAGCAAAGGCGGAGCACTGAACTTGTCTGGGCCGCCGGGCTTCGGTTGAGCTAGGTGTTGGACATTTATCAGATACTGGTAGTTTGCTGCTAACAACGCCAATTCCGCAGGTGTCATTTGGCGTCGCCAGGGCTGAACCGTTTGCGTGAAAACGGGGGGGAATGTCTAATCATGTCAGAACTGTCCAGTTGTCTCTTAATGTTTTGAACACATGCAGCTACCCATCATTTCCGATACGCAGAAACCGTCGTTGCAAGCTGGGGATAAGCAGGCTGAAGGTCAGCGTGGTAGGTACGCCGTCGTCAGCCTGGGATGCCCAAAGAACTTGGTCGATACTGAGCAAATGCTGGGCAGGTTAGATCAAGACGGCTATCAGATGACTGACACGGTGGACGATGCCGATTTTGTCGTCGTCAATACATGTGGGTTTATCGACTCCGCACGAGAAGAGTCTCTTGGAGCCATCGACGAGATGCTTGCGTTGAAGCGTGAGGGCAAGATCCGCAATGTGGTAGTGACTGGTTGTCTCGCTGAGCGGCAGCAGGGGAAACTGCTCGAGGCGCGTCCTGAAATCGATGCCATGATCGGCGTTTTTGGACGCAACGAAATCGTGTCGGTGATTGATCGGTTGCAGTCCGGGGTAGAGGAACAGCAAAAGCTATTTCGTCCGGCTGCAATACGTCCCCTGTCTGATGCAGTGCGCAGCCCAGTGACGCCCCGCCATTTTGCCTACCTGAAAGTCAGCGAGGGATGCGATCGACTCTGCACGTTTTGCGCGATCCCGAAAATGCGGGGTAAACATTTCAGTAAGCCGATCGAGCAGGTTGTCGAGGAAGCAAAGCGTCTCGGTGATGCCGGGGTTCGTGAGGTCGTGATTGTCGCGCAGGATACAACCTACTATGGACGCGATCTTTACGGTGAGGCACGGCTCAGTGAATTGTTGCAGCAGCTTGATCAGATTGAATCGCTTGACTGGATCCGGTTGATGTATTTCTACCCGATGTACATTGATGATCGATTGATCGATACGCTTTCCGGTGCGCAGCGAATATTGCCATACATTGATATGCCGCTCCAGCACGCAAGTGATTCGATGTTGAAGAGAATGTCGAGGAAGACAACGCGGGCTAGTCAAGAAGATATCCTGGGTAAATTGCGTTCTCGCATCGATCGGCTCGTGATGAGAACCACAATGATCACCGGGTTTCCAGGAGAAACCGACGATGATTTTGCGCAGTTGGCTGATTTTACTGAACAACAGAAATTCGAACACCTCGGCGTCTTCACCTACTCTGTAGAAGAAGATACGCCGGCGGCCAAACTGCCGAATCGTGTGCCGGCGGAAATTGCACAGCAGCGGCATGACACCATCATGGCAATCCAACAGCAGATTGCTTTTGAATGGAACCAAAGTCGAATTGGTTCCGTGGAAGACGTCATCATTGATTCAGCACTGCCTGAACAGGAAGGCGTCTGGATAGGGCGAACGCGAGGAGAGGCACCGGATATCGACGGCATTGTTTATGTTTCAGGGGTCGATCCCCAGCAAACAGTTGGGGTTGGCTCGATGGTGAAGTGCGAAATCGTCGCTGCCGACGGCTACGACTTGATTGCAGCACCGCTCGGCTAACCGTTGCAGGCATTCGTCTGGGCCTCTGGCAGACGCAGGTTCAATTGGGGCTAAGAACGCACGCTTCACGCACCGTGATGGTTGGATTCCTGTTGGTGACTGAAGAAACTGACCTTTAAATCATGTCTAGACACCTTGGCGTGGCGTTGGCAATCGACGACAACATGGGGTAGCAACGGTGAAGGCACTCCGAGGGGCGAGTTGAACCATGACTGAATCTACGAAACCAAGCATCTACAACGTACCGAATGCGTTGACTAGCATTCGTTTCGGACTTGCGATTGCGGTCATGCTGCTGATCCCAAGAGAAGAGTACTTGATTGGCTTGGTCATTTTCATTGTTGCCGCTTCGACCGACTGGATGGATGGCTACTGGGCGCGAAAGTACGGTCAGGTAACCAAGCTGGGACGCATCTTTGACCCGTTCGTTGACAAAATTATCATTTGTGGCACATTCATCGCACTTGTTGAAGTGACCGATTCAGGCGTTGAGTCCTGGATGGCGACCATTGTTGTGGGACGTGAATTGTTGGTCACGAGCTTGAGAGGTATGATCGAGGGCTCTGGTGGTGATTTCTCGGCTAGCCAGCTGGGAAAATGGAAAATGGTATTACAGTGCGGAGCCGTGGTTGCAATTCTTGTCACGCTGCTGAAGCCCGGTAACGATCTATTGGAATGGACAAGCACCGGTTTCTTATGGGCGGCAATTGCATTGACCGTCTATTCGGGAATCGATTACAGCAGGGCTGCCGCCCGAGTGATGCGTGACTCCCCATCGCCAACTGACTCGCAAGGCGAGTGATGCACTACTATTTCCAACTACTTCTCAATTTGTTTCTGTTGGTTGTTGGGTGCATCAGCTTGGTGTTGTGGTTGCGTCAGTTACCTCGTTTTGCCAAGGCAGGTCTGCTGAGTTATGCAGATGGTCTCTTGCCGGCGAAGAATCGGGAACGCCCATTCTGGGGCGTGTCTGAAATCTTCATCATGTTCGGGTCCTTCATTGTCGCCCAACAACTGCTTCTTTTGTTGGCAGTCGAAAAAGGCTGGTTTGAAATGCCCAGCGCTGACGTATTAAACAAGAAACTGACCCCAGATGCGGTGTTTGTGCTGCAGATGTGTACCGCTCTGGCCAACTGTGCCTCGATCGGGCTGCTTTTGCTTTGGATCAGGAACATTAGTCGTGACAACATTCGAAAATTTGGGTTGTCGCTTGACCGTTCAATGATTGTGTTGGGGTTAAAATCGGCAGTTATGATTTTGCCTCCAGTGCTCGTGGTCAGCGGGTTGGTGTCATGGCTTGTGACGGCTTACGAGCACCAAGTGCTGAATGTACTTGAACAATTGCGATCACCGCGAGTTTTTAGCGTGATCTTTGTGGGCACAGGGATCATCGTGCCGATTGCAGAGGAAATTCTTTTCCGTGGTCTGATACAGGGCAGTTTGCAAAGGTTGGCAGATCGTTTTGTCAACGGAGCGGTTCAGTCCCCCTATGGAGCGACAGAAACCGCTTTGTCAACGAACGAGTTGCAGGAGACACATGACGCGGGCAATCAAGTTGGCACTCAGCGGGCAGAAGGTGAGCTTTGGGCGCCAGTCGCTTATTGGCCAGTGTTCGCTGCCAGCTTTGTTTTCGCGGTCATGCACATCGGGCAGGGAGCGGCACCAATACCGCTTTTCCTGCTATCTCTGGGGTTGGGGTATCTTTATCGCCAAACAGGTTCGTTGATTCCGTGCATTGTGGTGCACATGATTCTGAACTCAACCACATTGCTGGCGAGCCTTTTGGAATGATTTGGTTCGGGTGAGCCTGTTCCTAAAGTGCTCCGCTAACCAAACGGTGTGGTTTTATTAGTGATTAGTGCCGAGCGTTTGCTCATGGTTGTGGGAACATCGGTTTTGGGCGAGATTCCCGTCGAAATTCGAGCGGTGTGAGTCCCATCCACCGCCGGAAGAGTCGCGTCAAGTGAGCCTGGTCATAAAAGCCGTTCTGTAATGCAATGATGCCGATTTGAGTTTCCGTATCGATCAAAGCTTGGCTTGCGTGATGGATTCGCACTCGTTGAAGATATTCCGAGGGTGACATTTGGTACTTCGTTTGGAACCGGCGATTGAGTTGGCTGGTTGACAGAGAGGCACACTTGGCGACGTGCTGGATCTCAATCGGGTCTGCATAGTTTCGGTTAATCAACTCGGTAGCGATTTGGACCGCGTCTGGATACCGCGTGGTCGTTGTTTGTTCATTGAGTGAGTACATAACTCCGGCAAGCCCGATAACCTCACCGTGATTTGCGCGTAGTGGAATTTTACTAGACGCAAACGACGCAAGTTTGCCGTCGCCTCCGGGGACGAGCCAAACTTGATTTTGGATCTCTCGACCAGACTCTATGACCTGCTGGTCTTCCTGTTGGTATTTTCGTCCCCAGAATACCGGGTGAATTTCAAGATCGGTTTTTCCCAGCAGGTCGCACTCACTTTTAACACCCCGCAATCGGACCAGGGATTCGTTCACTGCGGTAAATCGACCTTGAGTGTCCTTCAGGTACAGGTAGATGTCAGGCAGGAAGTCAAACAGTCGAAGGATTTGGCTGGCCTCACCGAGCGATGCGAAGAAATTCTGTTGAAGCGTTTGTTCGAGCTTGGTCATGCGTGTTTTGTACAAAAGATTGCGTGTTTGTTGCAATCGCACGTGATCCGTCTCTGGTAAAATTCAAACAGTTGGCCGATCTGGAAGGTCATCAGGAACCGATCTCTCAGCTGGCTGAAGTGTAGCGAGTCTTGAGTGAGCTTTTGATCCCATCCACCATTCCTAAACGCTTCTGGAATATCCGATGCTTAATTTGACCTCAAGCGGCTCATCACACACCTGTAATGGAACCACTCGCCGTGATTTCTTGCAAGTCGGAACTTTGGGAGCAATCGGGTTGGGGCTTCCCGAGTACTTGGCGGCTGCCGAACAAGGGATTGTGGATCCAGACAAGGATAAACGCTCATGCATCATGATCTTCAATTTGGGAGCGCCGAGCCAACTCGATACCTTTGACATGAAACCGGAGGCACCTGCGGAAGTGCGTGGCCCGTTTCAAGCGATTTCAACCAAGGGTGATTTTCAGGTTTCCGAGATACTGCCGGGGCATGCTGAGATTGCGGATAAGTTTTCAATCATACGTTCCTGTTATCACACTGCTGCTGCGGTTCATGATGCCGGTTGGCAGATGTTGCAGACGGGACGGCAGTTCACGGGGGGAGTAAATTATCCACATGCCGGGGCAGTCCTGCAGTACATGCGTGGACGTCGGAGCGACCTACCTGCCCACGTCGTTCTGCCAGAAACAATGGGTCGCGGCGGCGGCAATCTGCCGAACGGACAAGCCGGTGGTTTTCTTGGAAAAGCTTATGATCCATTTGCGTTGATGGCAGATCCTAGTCAACCGAACTTCAAAGTGCCTGACTTGTTGCCCCCGTCTACTTTAGGTGATGTGCGAATTGATCGTCGTCGTCGTATGCGAACCGCGATCGACGGAAAAATTAAGGAATTAGAGGGAACCGAGTCCGCCAAAATGTTGGATAAGAATTTTGAAGCTGCGTATCGGTTAATGAGCAGTGCACAGGCACGAGAAGCATTTGATCTCAGTAAGGAGCCAAAGAAGGTACGGGAACGCTATGGCATGCATCGGTTCGGTCAATGTTGTCTGCTGGCGCGGCGTTTGGTCGAGGCAGGTGTTCGGTTTGTCACAATCAATACATTTCTGACTGTATTCAATGAGATCACCTGGGACATTCATGGAAGCAAGCCATTCACGACAATTGAGGGAATGAAAAATATCGTGGCGCCAATGTACGACCAAGCCTACAGCGCATTGATTTCTGACTTACATGAGCGTGGTTTGTTGGATGACACGATGGTTTGTGGCCTCGCCGAGTTTGGACGCACACCCAAAGTAAATCCGGCAGGGGGACGCGATCATTGGCCGCAGTGCTTTTCCTGCACCTTCGCCGGCGGTGGCGTTCAAGGTGGGCGTGCGATTGGTGCCAGTGACACGATCGGAGCCGTACCTGCCGATCGGCCAACAAACCCAGGTGAGATCATTGCATCAATTTTCAAGAGTCTTGGACTCGACCTGCATGCTGAAATGCCAGGTCCCGGTGGGAGACCTTTTCCGCTCGTTGATTTTGGTGTTCGCGAAGTGAAAGAATTGTTTGCGTGAAGATGGCAACTGATCACACGGTTGCGTTTCTGGAAGTCGGGAGGATCAAAGGAATCGACATGCCCTTTGAACACCTCTCAAACAAATCCGTTTGTTGACGGAAAAAGGTTTTTGTCAAGTATTAGCTGTTAGTCGTTTGAACTCGACAGGGGCAGCATGATTACAGTCAACGAGTCTGGCATTATCAATTGAACATGTATTCAAAACGAACGCGATTTCTATGTCTGTCTATCATGGTGTTGCTCGGAGCACCCGCAATGGGCGTTGCTCAGGAAGTTCGGCTCTTGCCGACGGAGTTTACGCTGGATGGTCCTGAAAACATTCAGCGGCTCACCGTTGTGAATATCGTTCAAGGACAACTAGCCGGCATGATTCGTGCAACTGATCTGCAGTTCAACGTTTCAGATCCTTCCATTGTCGAAATCAAAGATGGGGTGGTTCGCGGGTTGGCAGACGGCGAGACCGACATTCATGTCAAAACAGGGAACGGAAGTACCGCATCTGCCAGAGTGAAAGTTTCCAACGCCAATCAACAAACGCAGTGGAGTTTTCGTAATCATGTGCAAAGTGTGCTTGCAAAGAGCGGCTGCAACATGGGGTCATGCCACGGAGCGCTGGCTGGAAAGGGCGGGTTTAAGCTTTCGCTACGCGGCTATGATACGGAAGCGGATTTTCTTTCAATCACTCAAAAGGCACGCGGTCGACGTGTGGAATTGTCTGATCCCGGACGCAGTTTAATTCTGGCTAAGCCAACAGCGGCGCTCCCGCACAAGGGTGGGCTCAAGTTGGCGGTTGGCTCTCGTGACTATCAAGTTTTGTCTGAATGGGTTGCTGCCGGTGCCAACGGCCCATCAGAGGCTGACGCAGAGTTAGAACGGATTTCTGTGACTCCGGAAGCTGCGTTGCTTAAACCCGGGGATCGGTTTCAGGTTCTCGTTCGTGCGCATTACAGCAGTGGTGTGACTGTGGATGTCACGCACTGGTCCCAGTTTTCGGCAACTGATGAGGCGATTGCAACCGTTGATAAGGCAGGCGTGCTGACGGTGCAGGGTAGTGGCGAGGCCGCGGTGTTGGTTTGGTTTGGCAGTAAGGTTGCCTTGGCGCGAATGACGGTGCCCTATCCAAATGAAGTGCCTGCGGATGTATACCAGAACGCGGTGCGTAGCAATTTCATTGATGAACTCAATTTGAAGCAACTGCAAACGCTTCGGTTGCGCCCGTCACCACCATGCGATGACCAAGCGTTTCTGCGACGAGCTACGGTGGATACGGTAGGTCGACTGCCTACGCCAGAGGAGCGTCTGGCGTTTCTTGCAGCTGATAGTGAGACGCGTCGGGATGAGTTGATTGAACGTCTGCTGACAGGGAATGATTTTGTTGCCTATTGGACCTACCGCTGGTGCGACATGTTGCTAATCAATGGAACACGGCTGCGTCCTGTGGCGGTAAAGAGCTACTATCAGTGGGTAGAGAAAGCAGTGCGGGAAAATCAGCCCTGGGACCAAATGGTTCGAGAAATTCTTACAGCAACGGGCAAAAGTGATCAAAACGGAGCCACCAACTTTTACGCTTTGCATCAGACCCCTGAGGATATGACCGAAAATGCTTGTCAGGCATTCATGGGCTTGTCCATCGGTTGTGCCAAATGTCACAACCACCCTCTTGAAAAGTGGACCAACGACCAATACTACGCGATGGCAAATTTGTTCTCGCGTGTGCGTGCAAAGGGTTGGGGGGGAGATGGTCGGAATGGTGATGGAGTTCGGACGCTTTATGTTGCAAGTACAGGGGAGCTGGTTCAGCCTAATCTCGGTCGGCCGCAGCAACCAGCACCGCTTGATTCTCAGCCCCTCAAGTTTGATGATCCGCGGGATCGACGCCTTGCATTGGCAGATTGGATGACCAGTCCTTCAAACCCTTACTTCTCACGGGCTATCGCAAACCGTATCTGGGCCAATTTTTTTGGTCGAGGGCTGGTAGAGCAGGTGGATGACTTAAGGCTAAGCAATCCTGCTTCCAATGAAGCTTTGCTTGATGCTGCGGCAGGTCATGTGGTGGACGCAGATTTCAATCTCAAGGAATTGATGCGCACCATTCTTCGCAGTCAAACCTACCAACGCAGCAGCTTGCCGCTTGCGGAAAATCGCAACGAGTTCAAATACTTGAGTCGATATTATCCTCGACGTTTAATGGCGGAGGTGATGCTGGATGGAATTGATCAAGTTTTACAGACCACGACGGTTTTTAACGAAGTCGCGTTTCCCGGCGCTGATAAGCAAAAGACAGACTTTTACAAACAGGGCACTCGCGCGATTGAGTTATATGACGCTTCCGTAAATTCATATTTCCTGAAAACGTTCGGACGCAATCCAAGAGAGATTACGTGCGAATGCGAACGTAGTGCCGAACCAAGCCTTGTGCAGGTTTTGCACCTGTCGAATGGTGAAACGCTCAACCCCAAGTTGGCCGACCAGAAGAATCGTATCGCTAAGTTGATCGATGAAAACGAGTCCGATTCGGCAATCATCCAAACACTGTTTGTGGCAGCGCTGACACGCGAAGCTAGTGAATTAGAACTGGAAAAATTGCTGAAGATTCGCAGCGAATACGGTGAGGACCGCGGTACCGCATTGCAGGATATCGCATGGAGCATCCTGACCAGTACCGAATTTACTTTCAACCATTGATTGTCCCGGCTGACATCTTAACTTTCTAGCTCGCTATTTTTATGAATCAGTCCAACATGCGTATCTTCTGCTTTTGTTTGTTAACCTCGCTTGTGATGGTTGTCTGCCACGCTGACGAGAAGGTCGACTATGTGAATGAGGTCGCTCCAATACTGAGGGTGCATTGTATCGCCTGTCACACGACCGACGAAGCAGAAGGTGGGTTGGTGATGGAAACCCATGCCGCCTTGTTGAAGGGTGGCGTTTCCGGTGCGGCGGTTACTCCGGGTGAATCCAAAAGCAGTCGGATGATTCTCAGGGTTACGGGTGAGGCTACTCCGCGAATGCCCCCCGAAGGAGAGGATCCGTTGACGGACGCACAAGTTGCAACTTTGACCAAGTGGGTAGAGCAGGGCGCGAGTGGCCCTGATGGTAGCGTACCCCGAAGGTACATTCTCAATGTTCCGAAAATCAAGACAAATGCTGGTGTGGCACTGCCGCTGAGTGCCATCGCGATTGCGGATCAGGGAACGCAATATGCTGTTGGCCGTTCCGGTTTGGTGCAATTGAAGAATGCGGCGGGCAAGGTGCTGCACGAGCTGACAAATGGCATCGAGAAGGTGCATTCCCTGCAATACAGTGCTGACGGCAGTCGTCTGGTGGTTGCGTCGGGTGTCGCTGGTGCGTACGGAAACGCATGTGTCTACTCTACTCAGACAGGTGAGTTGTTGCACGAGTTGGGTGGTCATCGTGATGTTCTGTATGCTGCTGACTTTTCCCCGGACGGGGCTTGGATCGCCACTGCCGGATACGACCGACAGATCAGATTGTGGGACAGTCAGACCGGGGAAATGTTGCGAATGATGTCAGGACACAATGGGGCTGTTTATGATCTCGCGTTCTCACCTGATGGCAAAGTGATTGTCAGTGGTTGTGCAGATGAAACGGTGAAGGTCTGGAATGTCGCGACGGGGCAACGCCTTGATACGCTCAGTCAACCCGAGGGCGAAGTGTTGGCTGTTGGGGTCAGCCATGATGGTAAATACATCATGGCTGGGAGTTCTGATAATCGTTTGCGAGTTTGGGGATTGGAGTCATTGAATCGCCCCCAAACCAATCCCATTCTGGTTACCCGTTTCGTCGACGAAAAACCACTGATCAAGTTTCAATTGACTGCAAACGGGAAACGGTTGGTGGTTTTGACTGAGGGGGGTAAGTTGAGAATCCTTGATACTGATTCGTGGAACCCTCTGGTGACTCTAGATCGTTTGCCGCACGCGGCGACTGATTTTGCGATGAATGCTGATGAAAACGAAGTGCTGATCGCTTCGGTCAACGGTGAATTGATGAGG
>Ga0315322_10001230_pt1 | contig 19737 bp, 18 predicted proteins | sample M110021515metaG_FD_203461 | JGI IMG/M metagenome (GOLD analysis project Ga0315322, IMG submission 203461) | Ammonia-oxidizing marine archaeal communities from Monterey Bay, California, United States - M1 100m 21515 | ecosystem: Environmental > Aquatic > Marine > Intertidal zone | place: USA...
AAGGTTGCTGGATTTAAGACCAAGGTCATGCAGCATCTGATCAATTACTATTTCCAAACCCTCATCTTTCAGGTCCTGTACTGATAAATTGACAGATATAGGCAGATCAATCTCATCATGTTTCCAGAGCGCGCAATGATGCAGTGCTTCGGCGAGAACCCAATGGGTCAACTGAGAGATACTGCCTGACTCTTCAAGCATCGGAACAAATTCATCCGGCATGATTATACCGAGCTCAGGGTGGTTCCAGCGCACAAGCGCCTCAGCGCCCACGACATCGCCACTCGTCATGCAAACCTTCGGCTGCATGTAAAGCTCAAGCTGATGCTCATCAATAGCAACTCGCAAATCACTCATAATCTGCAAGCGGCGCGCATGCGCCTCTCCTTTACCTTCCTGATAGATCTTTATCGGCGAACGAGAACGAATTGCCTCATGCTTGGCCACTGATGCATGGCGCAGTAGGTCGTCTGCCGAATCACCATGTTCCGGATACAGGGCAATACCAATATGCACTTCGAGACCCACACGCGCCTTGCGAATACTAAGTCCTGATTCCAATAACGCCAAAATGGTTTCGGCCTCATTAATAGCGGCATCGACACCAGAAACTGGCATTACCAATAGAAACTCATCGCCTTCTAAACGGGCTAGCATCGCGTCTTCATGGAGGCTGCGCTTAATCCGAGCAGCGCTCAAGCGTAACATTTCATCGGCCACTTTATGACCCAGGGTTGAACGGATATGCTGGAAGCGGCCCAAATCCAGTAGCAATACCGCTATCTCATTACCTCGCCCAATGCGCTCTTTTAATATTGAGAGGGCATGTTGTCGATTAGGCAAAGCGGTTACTGGGTCTGTAAGCGACTGCTGCAAAATACTGCTCTCACGATGCTCAATACCATCCTGCATGGCATTAAATACATGCGCAAGCGCACCAATTTCGTCACGTGTATTGACTGCAACTTTCTTGGTGTAGTCACCAATCGTAATACGCTTTACGGCATCGGAAAGCTTATGCAAAGGTCGTGTCATCAATGTTGAAATTACCCACACAATAATACCGACCACCAACAGGGTGATTGCGACAAGATAAAATAAAAATACTTGCAGGCTCTTATACGGTGCCAAAGCAATATCAAGAGACTGATGCAGCAGTAGATACACCTGCCCCTGTTTAGAGACAAACGGTGTCCGTGTAGAAACGAAACGACGGTTAACCTCATTAAGCGCGTTATAGACGGTTCCACTGGAACGCATCTCTTCAATACTGGCGATCATAAGGTTGCGATCTAATGGGTCCAGTGAGCTACCAAGAAACAAGCGCCCTGCTTTACTGCCGGTTGCAAAGCTTGTCTGCAGCCCCGTTACACTGGCAATCTGCAATGCATACTCATTACCAATTAAGGCACCCACAACCAAATACGCGGGCTTGCCTGCAACCATCATATCGTCTGCGACCATCTCGTAAGCTACGCCATCTATCACCGAGGTAAAAGGTACTCCACTCACTAATGGGACTTCGGAAATCATGGTTCCCACAGACAAGTCATCGGTAGCGGAATACAGCACACTTCCTGATGTATCGACAATCACAACGACATCGGACATTAAACGCGATGTGTGCTTCGCCAACTCGGCAACTATCTGCGGTGAGTCATCCGACGAAATATTTTTTTGAAACCTGGGGTCATCCAGTATTGATAAAAGCAACAGCCGCATGCTCTGCGCTTGCTTGATCATAAAGTTATCGGCGGCTGCTACGCCAACTTTCAGGTTGTCGTAGGCCTGTTCACGGGATTTCTCTTTAGCGTTGTAAAGAATCCCACCCGCAGTAAACGCCTGAGCGCCGACAACCACGCAAATAGCCAAAAGAAGTATTTTTGATCTCAAACTTCGCATAAATAGTATTCGAAACGATCGTAACGTTAAGAATAGTAGTGATTTAGGGCTTAAAATTACGTGGACTGGTTCACGAATCACGGCATTCACATGCCCCGGTCAGCCCGCTATCGCAGCTTTTGCATTATGACAAATAGTGAGCAGAAACAGGCAGCTCAAGCCTATTTCTGGCACTATTGCGACATGGGCCGCTGGAGACCACCCGCAGAGAAATACTCGCCGTATATCACACCGGCCGGGTTTGCTGCACTTGAGAAAGAGCAAAAGAATCTGTGGCTGCGACGTCGCGATGTGGTGACAGCACTTGCCGCGGCGGCGGCGGAAGGCGATAGATCAGAGAATGCCGAATATCAGTATCGTAAAAAAGAGCTGGGCGGTATCGATAGACGCATTCATTATCTGCAAAAACGAATGCCAGAACTTAATATTGTCCACGAACTGCCCAAAACCAATCGGATTTTTTTTGGCGCCTGGGTAACCCTCAAAAGCGATGCTGACGACAGTGAAATGCTCTATCGTATTGTTGGTGCAGATGAGTCAAACCCGAAGAACAATAGCATCAGTATGGATTCACCAATGGCAAAAGCGCTACTAAAAAAAACAGTTGGTGATGAGGTTAAACTACTAACTGATAATAAAAATCGTTTGTTTTTTATTACGGCTATACGCTACGAATGAATCCGAGATGCGATGCGATCACCATTAAATAATACCCTAACGCGGTAAATTTTTAAGCCGGCTTACAGATCAAATAGACTGTACCCGCAGACCAGTCCACAAAACCAAACAAGGCCGGCGCATTACTGCGCCGGCCTTTATTCGGTTAAGTTAGAGCTCTAGGGCAACCGCTACTGTTGTTTGGCTGCTTCCCGCTTGCGCTGCCAAACCGCTTTACGATCTTTAAGCGCCTGCTCGTAAAACTCATCCCAATCGTCGCTGATGTCGTCCTCATACATATTTTCTATATACACCATGGCAGTCTGTGGGGACTCTGCCCAATGAATGTACTTCCAGCCCTCATCGGTTTCGCGCAGTACCGCGCTCACACGCACACTCTCGCCAATCGGCTTCGATGCAATAGATTTCATCTCGAACTGCATTTCCCAAATCGCTATTGCGAGCCCAGGACCAATTTGCTTCACCTGTACATCACGCATCTGCTCTCGAATTACCTCAATAGCAGGATTAGGTCGTGGCGGATCAAGGTACTGTTGCAAACGCGGCCAACCGACAAACCACTGTGCTTGCTCTTCTGCGAGATAAGTGGGGTAAGCCTCATTCGGATCCCACAACTCAAGCACCGAAGAAAAATCCTGTGAATTCCAGCGGGCCGCTGTGTCATACACTACCTCCGTGACTGCCTTTTCAACTGCCGGGTCAACGGGAATAGGCACCATCGGCATTACCACCTTGTGCCCACCTGCCAACACCACCAGCGAAACAAAACACAGCAATAAACCTGATAATAATCTATACATTATCTACTCCTTTTTTATAGGAAATAAAATCAACGCAACCGCTAAACCCGACCTAGCTGGCGCTGCACGACCAACGAGCCGACCATATCGCCTTCCACATTCACTGCCGTCCGAATGGTATCCAGAGGTCGTTCAATCACTAACAAAATCCCTATAGCTTCTAATGGTATACCGGCACCCAGTAGTACCATCTGCATACCCGCCATTGAACCAGAGGGCATACCCGGGGCACCAATGGATGAAACCATCGCCATCAAAAATACTGTGATCATTGCCACAGTGCTCAACTCAATACCAAATAGGTACGCAAGAAATACCGCAGCAATACCCTCAAACAATGCGGTGCCATCCATATTCATGGTTGCACCCAACGGCAACACAAAGCCCGCTACAGTCTGCGATACGCCTAAGTCGTCCTCTGCTGTTGCAATACTGACCGGCAAGGTCGCCAAACTTGAAGATGTAGCGAATGCCACCATCAAAGGCTTTGCCGATTTAGTGAACAGCCGTAGCGGACTTACGCCACCAAAAAACTTGGCTATCAGCGGTAGCACAACAAGTCCATGCAATAGCGTTGCCCCGACCACTACTCCGACAAAACCCAACAATGAACTGATCAGCGTTCCACCGCTTTTCAGAGTGATATCAAATAAAATAGCATATACACCAAAGGGCGTTACCAAAATCACCCATGACAAAACCTTATGCAGCATGATGTTGATATGGTGAATCCCCGTGACAATCGGGCTTGTCGATGGCACAGCGATTACCAGCGCTAAGCCAAATAGAAAAGCGTTGGTGGCTATACCCAAAATATTGAGCTCTGCAAGCGCAGTAAATGGATTCGTGAATGCAATTGACAGCAGGTTTTGTAAGACCGCCATGAGTGAGTCGCTGCTGTGCTCAATAAAACTCGCCGGTGCGATATAGTTGGGATCGGTACTTAATGTGGCAATGCTAATCTGCTCTACAGTACCTACCCAGGGGTGATAAAAAAGCACTACACTAAGGCCGATCGAAATAGCTATGGCTGTAGTCAATAAATAATAGAGGATCGTAATCCCACCCAGAGATTTTAAACGGCTGGCATCGCCGATACTCAGCAACCCACCAATCAATGAAAAGAAAATAATTGGTGCTATCAGCATTTTAAGCAAAGCAAGAAAGCTGGTTTTGACAATAACAACAACTTCATAAAACAATGACTGCGCCGGCTCCTGCACCCACGCTGGATCGCCAAACCACAGCGCCGAGACATAGCCCAGAACTCCACCCAACAGCACCCAGAGGCTCAAATTGCTCGTTAGTTTCTTAACCATACTTCCTTACCGACACGTTTCATGGCTTCAATAGTCGCAGAATTCCGCACCAGCTGCTTTGTCTCAAGCCAATACCGGCCGATGTGTCTATGCTTCGGTCATTTTATCAAGATCAAATCAGATCTAGCCATGCTTCGGCTATGATTCTTGACCATGGATATAGATGTCATTATTGAACCGAGTGTAACTCCCGCAGAATTAGCAGAAATAGCAGTGACTGCTGAGAAAATGGGCGTAAGGGCGCTCTGGGCCTCCAATTATCATAGCAACTGGGATCCCTTTGTTTCGCTGGTACCGGCAGCAATGGCAACATCAAAAATAATTCTCGGCGCACTGGCGGTCTGCCCCTGGGAAATGCATCCGCTAAAAATGGCTAATGCACTGCTTAGCCTTAATGAAGTAGCTAAGGGTCGGGCAATGATAGCCGTCGGTGGTGGTGGCGCTCTAATTGGTGCATTGGGCTGGCGTGCCCGTGCCGGCGGACCGATCTGGCCGGGTAAACACCCAGTTAAAGGCACCCGTATGCCCGATCGGCGGGTACTCGGCGTTCGTGAAGCGCTGGAGATTTTAAATCTGGCCCGCAGTGGCGAAGTTTGCATGGGTTATGAGGCAGGCATCTTTGATGTTACGCGGCCCTTCCAAATGAACTGGGCCACTCATGATGGCCCCCTTCTCTACAGCTGCTCTTCTGGTCCGATGATGATTCGCATGGGTGGGCAATATGCTGATGGGATCCAGCTCAGTGACTACACGCCTGACATGATGCCCTTGGCCATGGACAACCTCGCTGTAGGCTTCAGCAAGCGGGATGACAAACCCGCGGACTTTCGCATCGGCAATTTCTGGGCTTTTCACATCAATGAAGACCGCGAGGCATCGTACTGGGAAGGACGCCGTGAGCTGTATGTGCGCGGTGGAATTGTTGGCAGAGAGCGCGAGCAGATTGAAAAATTCTGTCATGATGAGGCCGAAGCTAATCTGGTTATGGATAGCGTCATGGACTTCAGAAAAGCATTTTTAATGAAACAAGGGCATATCAATAACATACCTGATGAACTGGCCAACCGGTTAGTTGATGGCATGGCATCGGCCGGTGATATCAGTAACATTGACCGCGAAATCCAACGTTACAAAAGCTTTGCTTCGAGTGGGCTCACAGAACTGGCGCTGCGTTTCCATGACAAGCCATGGGATAGCCTGAAAATTGTCGGTGAGCACGTACTGCCAGCCCTGCGCTAGGACAGCTCGAAAGCCAAATGGATAAAGGGCTTGCAAACTTGCAGTGGCTCCCGACTGCCCTTGAAACACTATTATTCTCGCTGCAAGACGGTAAAAAGTGACTCGCCCGTTGCCGACTTTTGCTAGTATCGCTAAATTCCCTGCAAGACCCACCACGCCTAAGTGTCTGCGATTGGTCCCAGCAAGAAATCAACACAAAAAATAAAAGGGCTAAATTTCATCATGTATATCAATTTCTGGTATCCCATTTGCACCAGTGAAGAGCTCACTAGTGACGCACCTAAATTGGTCGAATTACTCGGCGTGCGACTTGCCACCTTCCGTGATTCCGCTGGCGCAGCTCAGGTTATCAGTGATACCTGCATCCATCGTGGTGGCGCACTGAGCCAAGGCAAGATTGAAGGCGACGGCGTTACCTGCGCTTATCATGGCTGGTCATTTGATGGCTCAGGAAAGTGCATCAAAATTCCACAAATTAAAGATGGCAAAATTCCTGGGCGCGCAAAAGTCGATGCGTATCCAGTCCACGAAGCCTACGGTGTAGTTTTTGCTTTCTTAGGCGATGCCCCCGAAAGCGAACGGCCGCCAGTTCCGCTCGTTGAAGAATGGGATCAGGAAGGCTGGCGCTGCACAGGGCCTGTGGTTTTTGAAATAGATGCTTACTACGAGCGTTCCGTGGAAAACGGGATGGATCCGCTGCACAACGAATTTGTCCATCCCAATCAAGGCGCTCCGGCTCTTGATCAGAACGACATCGAACTCAAAGACCTGAAATGGGGCGCTTGGTTCGATGCAAAGTTCGGCGCTTACACGCAGGCTGAAAACCGCAAGAAAATTGCTGATAGCGATGACAGCGCTAAAGACTTGCATGCGGGTTCATGGCATATCGGTCCCAACCATTTGATGACCGGTATTCACTTGATGAATGAAATCAGTTTCATTCAATACTTTTTTGAAGCGCCGATTAGTAAAGATCGGACACGTATTTTCTTCCTTAATGCGCGGAACAACACGCTGGAAGAAAGTGCCGATGAATACATCAATAAAACCTTAATGGGCATAGCCATTGAGGATAAGAATGTAATCGAGCACCTACGGCCCCGCAATACACCCGATACGCTAACCAAAGAACTTTTGCTGCCTGGCGATGAGTCAGTTGTGCGTTATCGTCAATACCTGAAAACGTGGGAAGAAAAGGGCTGGCGGATTGACATGCACGCTCTCGGTAAGAACAATGAAGACTCGGCTCTGGCCATTCCTTCACCGGGACGCCGCAAATCTAAAAGCTGGGTTCTCGATACGGTGCCATTGGTGCCGGCAAAATCGTAGCCCGCTGCTCTTCCAACACCAAGGCTTAAACAACGACCCGAATCTATTTATTGAACGCCAGCCCCGTTCCCGTAGACCGGGTTTATAGCCCACCAGCCACCGTTGGCATAAACTGAAGCTGCTCTATTGAGTGGGTAAGTCCCGCACTTCAATCATTACCTCATTGCGACGGAGAAACGGTGGAATATAGGGCGCATCGTACAAAGCGCTCTGGGCCTCTCCCAGCGTTTCTGTGTCCGTAGCTGCCAAAGCAGTCAGTAGGATATTTTTCCGTTTCATGTAATTGGCATCGGTCCAGCGCCCGCTGTAACGAACAACCGCCATCAGTCTGGCAGGAACCTCACGAAGTGTTACTCGGTTATCCGAAGGCTGTGGAGCAGTGGCCAAGGTGTACTCGGTAGGCAACATAAACGCCACCGCCTCACCGGCACCCACTTGGCGGCGTGCCACCGGCGAGGTCATGGCTATTTTTTCGCTGGTCAATTCACGTGATACTGGAGAAGTCATGGCTATGGACTGATTGGCCGTGTTAGCTCCCGTGATATAACGGAACAAACGGCGGAAACCCTCATTGCCCGACGCTTTATAAGCCACATCACCGACAACCACCGTTTCTGCGACAAGATACGCTTCATATTGACGATACTCAACATCATCTGTCTCGTAAACAACAGTGTAGTCGGGTGACTCGATGGCCATGGCTTGCCCTCCTAAAAAAATACCGGCAACCAGTACTGGTAAAGCACTGAATATTTTCATCACAAAATCCTCGTTGTTAAGCTTCACAACAGAATTCGGTGCGACAGGCATTAAAGATGTTTCACCATGTAACCTTATGTAACTCGGGCAGAGAAGAGACTAGTGATCGTGTTTGTGGCCCGGCGGATGTGAATGCCCTGAGGTAGAATCGCCCTTCGTATCATTGTTGTCATGATCATGGCTATGGCCACCACCATGGGAATGACCATGGTCATGATGATGATCATCATGAGGCGTGGCCGAATCAAACCGATGGGCGAGACTGCGAGCTTGGGGCGGCTGATTCTTCCAGTCAGTTGAATTCCAGCCCTTACCCTTAAAATGGATTTTTGGCGTGGACACCAACTTTTTCAGTTCGGGTTTACCGCACGCGGGACACTCTCTTAACAAGTCTTCACTTAAGCGTTGCAAGACGTCAAACGTGTGGCCACAGGATCGACATTGATAATCATAAATAGGCATGAACAGTAATCCACTTCGGGGGCTGGAAAAACAGAGATACGCATCATGCCGCAAACCTCGGCACAGCAAGAACAGTTGGGGCACGGCACCATTGAACATGAAGTCTAACGGAAAGCTTGGGAGAACTCTCTTCGCGACAGCAACAAATTTAGCGCGAAGCGCGGACTGCGTGCGCGCCCACCCAGCCCCAGTCGGTCATTTTAGACTTGCAAAACGGCTTATCGAACCTTCTCTGCGTACGCATTGCGCTCGAGTTTTATGACGGTGTGCTTCTGCAACGTAATCCGAGATCCGGTTTCGGCGTCAGTGAATGCCACCGCACCACTCTTAAGGTCTTTTACGCTCTTGGTGTAATACCGGGTGCCGTTAACCGTATCGGTGACCTGATAGTAGCCCATACACGCAGTCAGCGACCCCAGGGCCGCAAATATCACCAAAAAACGAAATATTTTCATAAAAACCTCCTTAATATTAAAGGGTAACCGTCAACCTACATCGCCGCAAGCATGGGCCGTATTCGCAATGCGGACAGCCTCTACATCGAAGTTACCTGTAGAAGGTGCAAATTGGCAATATCGGGACTACTGTAGAGTCAGTAAATCCTTGAAAGCGGAGTGGGTCATGAACGAAAAAACTACCGAAAAAGCAATAGAGGAATCATCGCAAACACAAACCACACTGTCTCGACGCACTGTGTTGGGCTCAGCAACAGGTCTTGCAGCATTAAGCCTTGCTGGCTGCGATACCGGCAACAGCAACAAAGCGGGGCTGAAAGCCGCCAGCGAGAGTGCACCTCAAGCGCCATTCGACAGCGTGCGGGACTATATAGCCGCCCTTGATGCCAATGGACTTCTGCTTGAAGTTGACGAGGTCGATCAGGACAAATACTTGATGACCGGGATGTTCTTTAAAGCCACCGACAAATACTCCATGTACGGTGCGCCAGCGATGAAGTTCAATCGCATTAAAATTGACGGGCAGTGGGTTGACGGTCCTGTGTACGCAAATTATCAGGGCCATTGGAATACCGATGCCATTATCTGGGGCTTAAAACCGGTGCCAGGCGATCACTTTGCCACCTATCGGAATGCCCGAGAATACATGAAAGAAATGCTCATCGAGAATGGCGGACGCTATCCGGAGATCGCGCCCATTGAGGTTGATGCCGCCACTGCACCTTGTAAAGAGATCAAGCTTACGGGCGATCAAATCGATATCACCAAATTCGCATTTATCAAAACCAATCCGGCCGATGGGGGCCGCTATGTCAATACCGGTTCGGTGTTTACTTCTGACCCTGAAATGGGCCTTAACTTCGGGACCTATCGCTGTATGATCAACGGGCCGCGCAGCCTTGGTTTTAATCCGGAGCCCAATCAAACGGCCGACAAAATGATGAAGCGAGCCATTGCACGCGGCGAAAACACCGCGCCAATATCCATTGTTATCGGTCAGGACCCTTATATATGGATGGTCAGTGGGTCACGGGTTGCACCGCGCCCGAATAAACCAATTCCAATCAATGAACTGGCTGTGGCCGGCGGTATGCGTGGCAAAGCCATTGAAGTGGTCAAGTCAGAAACCAATGACATGCCTATTCCGGCCCATGCAGAAATGATTATTGAAGGTCTTGTGCGTCTCGATCAAAGTGCCCCGGAAGGGCCATTTGGCGAAATGTTCGGCTACCTCGGCCCTTATAAAGAAAAGAACTACGTCATTGAAATCACCTCTATAACGCACCGTAAAAACCCATGGATCATGAATGCATTTACTGGCATGCAGCGCGGCATGGTAACCGCACCGATGGATGCCCTTTACAGCATTAGTCTTGCCAAAAGTATTCCGGGGTTCATCGAGTACACCAACTTCCACGACATGATGGGCGTGATCGTTGTGAGCATTGAGAAAACAGAAGCCGGTCAGGGGCTGAATGCCGGTATGGCTGTTGCGCGCCGAAATCCCATTGCAAAAGTCGTAATTGTTGTGGACAGTGATATCAACATACTCGACAAGTCACAGGTGTTATTTGCGATGGGCTCGCGTTGGCAGCCCTACCCCGCTTCCGCGGTAATCGAAGACACTTGGGGCCTGCAGACCGATCCCAGCCAGGTCGAACCGAACCGGACCAGCAAAATTGTTATCGATGCCACACGGCAGCTTGCAGCGGAAGGCGGACGTGCGGAGTTCCCTAAAACCAACCGCGCGTTATTGGAACAAGGGGCGCCTGGCGTGATGGATCAGGTCGACCAGCAACTTGGTCAACTGCTGGATAATTGGCGCCAAGTCTAGCTCTGGTAAACATCAGATCAACCCGACCAAAGTTGGGTGGTTTAGTGCTGGTCAACTTTGCAACCAAGCCCTATCAGAAGAGCAACATGTCACAGCACGGTATTAATAGCGCATGATCTCCGCAATAGGTATTGCGCAGGCTTACTCGCTTGAGTCTCTTATCTTACAGGCTTAACGTTTCCTTTCTTCATAGCCTTGCGAATTCGTGACCCGATGTAACGCGCCATCCAATAGGCAAAAAAGCTAACCGGTGCGTTAGTGTAGAAATCCGCATTCAGCCAACCGCGATCTTGCCAGTAATTATAGTTAACACTATCTTTCTGCCTACGGGTCATATTCTGCATAGCGCGAAAATTCATAACTTGCTTAAAATCTGCTGCCTGCAGAGTCTGATCTTCTATAGCCGCCACAAACTTTGCTGCTGCATCAGCAGCGGCTTCATTCAAACGATCCATGTACTGAGGCTTTGCCGACTCGCCGTGCTTTAACCCCATTTGCGAACTTGATATACCGATGCGTGACACAACATCACAGCCCCAGCCTTCTGCCGTACCCTCGAGAAAGTCCAGCACCACTTTGTGGCCCCCGCCCGCTGCTGTGGCAAAAACCACCGCCTTCTTGCCAAAAAAGCTGGGACGATTGCGCTTGTACATAAAGTATTCAGCGAAATTCTTCATCAACCCGGCAACATTAAAAGTGTGCACAGGGGCAGCAAGAATAATGCCATCGGCCGCCTCAACTTTGCTCACCACGGGGCCAATTTTAGCGAAATCGGGGCAATGCTGCTCCCCCTCGCTGACACAGTAAAGACAGCCATCACAAAAAGGTAATGCCAATTGCTGGAGAAAGAGGAACTCAAATTTCGTCGCACGAATTTCATTCATCTGCTCTTCAAGAATCCGCAAACCCTTATAGGTATAACTTTCCTCATTGCGGGGAGAACCAATGATGGCGTAGATATGAAGCGCCGAATCATCCACGCAGCATTCGCTCGAGAACGCCATCGCGCCGCACAAAACCGTGCCAGAGCGCAGCTATCACATGAAGGCCTAATAAGCCTGCGCCAAACTGCCAGCACAATTTATGGATATCAGCGAAGAATTCGTAATCAAAGGGTGCTCCTTCCTTTACTGAGGGCACTATGCCAGGAACAGAATCCCAACCAAAAAAGAATATCGGAAAATCGAATTGATATGCAGACAAGGCCGCCCAGCCCGATAAGGGATAAACTATCATCAACAAATAAAAAGCCCAATGAGTGAGTCGCGCGAGTGCTCGCTGATAAATCGACAAGGCAACAGACATGGCAGGAACGCTGTGCTTCAATCGCCAACTCAAACGAGCAAGCACCAGCAGTAAAAATAAAAACCCCAGAGTATTGTGAGCCAGAGATGCGCGCATGAAAACGGTATCATCGGCATAGTCAATCTTATAGACCTCATAGGCGTCAACCATGTAGAAGCCTAACGGAATTTGAATAAGCACTAATCCAAAGGTCAGCCAATGAAAGCTTCGTGATACGACGCCCCAAGACTCATTGGTATTAGCTAGCACAGAAACTGCTCCGAGTTACAGGAGGCTTCAGAGTCATTCCGCAACCTCGCTCGAGGGAACCTCATTCAATTGATCAAAGGCCTGCAGCAATACATCCGCTGGTTGAGCGCCGGACAAACCCAGACGGCCATCGATGACAAAAAATGGCACGCCACTCACATCGCTTGAGCGTATCTGCTGCATCATGTCCGTTACCGCGGCCTCGTCTGCGCCAGACTCCAGCCTCGCCAAAGTAGCGCTTCTATCCATACCGGAATCTGCGGCAATGCCCGCCAGCACCTCGGTGCTGCCTATATCGAGACAGGCCTCATGATGTGCCGAAAACAACCGCTCTACCAATGCATTTACATCAATCGCAGCATTGCGTGATGCCTGATAAAGCAGACAGTGGGCCGCTAGGGTATTCGGCGACATTGCCGTAGCTGAAACACCGAAATCGATGCCCTCTTCCTTGCCGGTATCATGCATGTTCGCCATGATCACCCCGGCACGCTCCTCACCAAAAATTTGCTTGTAGTGCTCTTTACGCAGCTTGCCTTCACGAGGCATATCCGGACTGAGCTGGAACGGCAACCACTCAATAGCGACATCGAGCTCGGGCCTTGTCGCCAACGCTTGGTCAAGTCTGCGCTTGCCAACAAAACACCAAGGACAAACAAAATCGGAAACAATCTGTATGTGCAGAGGCTCTGTCATAATCCTTAATAAATTCGCCCGCCCATAGCAATACTGCCATGCATCCTTGAACTGCCACTGTAGCCACCGAAGCTCGACACACCCACAGAACCATAGACCTGAGGTGCATCGCAGGCGGTAAGCAAACTGCATACTGTTGCCAGCAATATAAATTTCATCCATCTAGTCTTCATTTGCTGCTGCCTCCTTTGGCACAAGGACTCGCTTACTAGGATCCCATGTCTGCAATGCAATAGCGGCTCCGGAAGGGCCTGCAATTAATGCCACCTCACCGCCAATGCCGCGCTCACGAGCTTTGAGTAAAACCTGGCCACCCAACTCTGCCACTCTAGCAAGTATTGGATCAGGATCTTCAACCCGAATGTAGCTGACCCAAACCGGGTCGAGCTCCTGGATGGGATTCTTTATTAAACCAATGCGAGGTTTGTTTTTCTCGCCAAGGATTCGATAAGTAGAGTCATCAGTAAGTACTTCAGTTTCTGCTGAGTAGTTGCCCAGCGAACCATAAAAATCCGTTGCTGCAGCAACATCGTTGGTCCAAACTTCTGTCCACAGAAAGTCGCCAACACGGGGTGTGCGATCGATCGGATCACCAGCGGCAGTCTGCACTAAAGCGAGAATAGCGCCCTGCGGATCAGCAATCAGAGCAAGCCAACCCCGATCAGAAAATTCAACGGGTCGCGAATAGATAGCGCCGCCAGCCAATTCGACTTTAACAATGGCCGCGTAGATATCGCTGACAGACATCAACGGAATCCACTGAGAAATTTCTTCACTACGCTGCAGTTTATTTTCGTTGACCATGCCCCCTATTAGCCGACCATTATGCCGGATCACTGAATAATTAATATCGTCGCCAAGACCATACTTTCGGCCAACCTCCTCAAACTCCCAGCCAAACAACTCACTGTAAAAAAGCTGGGAAGCCTCTGGCGTATCAGTAATCAAATCGTGCCAGACAATCTTACCGGGCAACGACAGACTGGTAGGAGTTTCACTAACAGGCGGCAAATTAACCGACGTGCAACCGGGCAACAGCGCAACCGCAAACAACGCAGGAACAACACTCCATATTCTCAAAACCAACTCTCCGCTCTAACGATGCAATCCAATACCGACAGCAATCGCCCACCCGCCAAAGCCATTAGAGGGCTAATTTAAATTTAGTTTTTCGCTAAAAGCCGCTGGGCTAAAGGCTTTAAATTGCTGATAAGGCTTTATTTTACACCTTTTTAAAAGCATTGCTCTCGCTGCGTTATTCGCAGGAATGCTGCGTCTCAGGGTGGACATGAGATACCGTTAAGGCTCAAGCAGCGGCTGCTGTAAAACACGCCGATCGCATCAGCTGAACTTTTATTTCTATTTCACTCGGCTCCGATATGTATCCAGAGCCTACGAGTGAGTTCAGCTGCGTTCAGATTAGATAACCTTGGGTTAGCTCAACGGATACATTCCACAACTCTGCCGCAAGCACCTCGTTCTGCATCTGCGGATCCGGATTCACTGCATTGCAATCGGAAAAGTAGTAACCGCCATAACCCGCCAATGCAGGAGCAGTTGCCACATAGACTTCTGTGGCCGCGCCTTCTTCAGTCGTTTTCATAAACGACCAGCCAATTAGGTCTGCGGCAACCTTCTGCCACCACGGAAAATGACGCCCTAGATTAGTGTTAATGACACCGGGGTGGACCGCATTGGAGGTGGCGCCGGTACCCTGTAATCGCTTATTCAGCTCCAAAGAAAACAGCCCATTTGCGAGCTTAGACTGTCCATACATTTTCCAGGGTTCATATTCCGTTTCACCTGAAAGGTTGTCGAACTCAATACCACTCTCGGGTGCAAAACTATGACCGCTGCTGCTTAAAACAACAACGCGACCCTGGTCCGCCAGCAACACCTGGGGCATCACTTGGTTGGCCAGAACAAAATGGCCCAGATGATTAACGAAAAAGTGCTTCTCAATGCCATCAACCTGCTCGAGCTCCTGTAAGGCCATGATGCCTGCGTTCAATATGAGCATATCAATCGGTAACCCCAGCTCGCGGACTGCCGCGCCGCAATCAGCAACAGATTGCAGATCGGCCAGTTCACAGACTACCGGTATCGCATTGCCTTCTATGCTCTCACAGGCCAGTTGCGCTTTCTCCGCGGTGCGGGCGGCCCCAATCACGGTCGCGCCGCGAAGTGCCAGCACCCGCATCGTTTCGTACCCCAGCCCAGAGTTACAGCCGGTAACCAGCGCCACCTTCCCCGAGAGGTCAAGCCCCGCTGTTACTTCGAGCGCAGTCGATGTCTTACCAAATGGACTGACCGGCACCCCAGGCGGCACGCCGAAATCATCACCATCGGTATCAATACAACCCGATAAACTTGACGCGGCAACAACCGCCCCACCGCCGGCAATAAACCGCCGACGACTCAGTTGTATTGCAGCAGGGGGCTTTTCTGTTTCTTGAATTTTAGGGGGCATACAATAACTCCTGATCGAATAATCGTGCTAGCAGCATTCTACAGCTATAAAGTCTGCCATGGCATCTTGCCACCGCAAGTAACGACTCTCTAGATTAGCGTTCGTCTGGGGGACAAAAACCGATTCATTATTAGTTGATGCGGGTAACGATGAGCCAATGCCAAGCAAATTACTTACCCCGTATGCCGTAGCCTCATCAACATCAGGTCGTATCACTGGCACACCACTGATATCGGCGAGCCTTTGGCACAGGCCGTTTAGTGCCGATAGCCCACCGCTTAAAACCCAGTGATCCGGCATACCTGCAGCACTCACGCACAATTCAAAGTTAGTCTGCAGCATAAACACAATGCTTTCAATTACCGCAGTCATCTTCTCTGCTGCATCATGAGGCAAGTTCGTAGATTCTTCTGCGGCATAAAAAAAGTGCGAGCGGAAATCGGCTATCCACCAGGGTGCACCGAGACCAGAAACACCATTTAAAAACAGCGGAGGGTCAGCTACTTGATTGAGTGATTGCGCCAAATATGTCTCGACCCACTTCGGCTCCAACTGCAGCTCGTGTGCGATATAGTTCACAGCGCTTCCAGCGCCATTCACTGTGGCCTCAAGGACGTAATCAGTCCGTGTGTTATCACTGTACACGACACTATTAAGCAACCCCGGAACACTAACGGGCTCGGACCCTAATGGACGCTGCAAGAATGCGCCAGTACCTAAGTTGGCGTAGACAGTGTTGCTGCGCAACTCACCAAAAGCAAATAAGGCTGCCGACTGATCACCGGTGACTATCTGCAGCGACGCAGACACGCCAGAGGCATTGAGCATGCCATAACTGTAACTCGAGGTGACAGGCTCCGGTAAAACACTCTCAGAAATACCGAACAGATCAGCAAGCTCTTCTGACCAACGGCCTGCGCGGTAATCAAACAGCAAGGTGCGTGAAGCATTCGCCGGATCAACTAACAGTGGTCGCTCATCCAATAACTGATAGGTCAGATAACTGGATAAAGGGCCCATCACCAACTCACCATTAGCGGCGCAGGTTTGCACCGCTTTGTTGTTGTCCAAACACCAACGCATTTTACTCACCCCATAATGGGGCGATAGCAATAAGCCGGTGATGTCCTGAACCCGCTGGCCGGAATCTGAAAATGCCTCCAGCCAAGCCTCTGCCCGACGGTCTTGCCATGACAGCACTGGGCTTAACGCCCTGCCCGAGACCCGATTCCAGCAAACGATACTGGAACGCTGAGTTGCCAGACCTGCGACAACGATCAATTCCGGATCAATCTGTCCAGCTACGCCGGCGATTGCAGCAAATAGTGACGCCACTAATTCATCGGGATTCTGCTCAACACAAGTGGTGCCATAACGTTTAGTGGTAACGGGGATCTGCGCTTTTGCCAAGGCATGACCGGACGCCGAATAAACAATGGCGCGCGACGATTGGCTGCCCTGATCCAGCGCCAATACACACTGATCCTCTGCTACAGTCTTCATGGCAGCAACGCACATCCGATTGGCGAATCATCAACCGGCGACAAAGGCAACTCATCGGTGCGCGCCCAGGCACGCCGCTCAGGGAGAGCGGACTGCACATGCTGCATCACCTTTGCTGCGGTTATCCGGTAAGCGGTGAGCTTGCCGCCGTAAATGCTCAGCAACCTCGGTGCCCCCGCCGCAATCGGCCTGTCGGGGTGCAACACCGTCTCGCGCGATCGATGAAACACATGGCTATCGCCACCCGGCAAAACCCGCAAACCGGCAAAGTCCGATACCGAGGAATCGGCTGCACTCAAACCGGCATAATCCGGAAAGTAATATTGCAGCACCGAGCACAAATACTGACGCTCGCTGCGCAGCGCCTGCACATCATCGGCACGGCCTTTATAGCGGGTTTCAGTAGTACCCACCATCAGCTGACCTTGCCATGGCAATACAAACACTGCGCGGCCATCACGACGGCTTTCTACGTAATAACAGCCCTGCTTTATCTTGCCGGGCACAACAATATGTGTGCCCTGAATCAACTCTATCTGCTGTTGAGGTACAGCGGGGCTAACATGATCTAGGACCGAATTCGCCCAGGGACCGGCGGCATTCACACACACTTTTGCGCTTACCATTTTTTCAGCACTGCCATCGTGAAAAACAATCTCACAGCCTGTTGCCGTAAGCTCAATTTGGGTCACTCTTGCCGGACAAATCAGCTCCGCACCTAAATCAATTGCCGACTGCATAACCGCCTTAGTCAGAGCCACATCATCTGTCTGCGCATCGTGATAGCGGAATACCTTTTTGAGCCCATCGGTTCGCAATCCGTCGAGGCTACCCCAATGCTCCCTTGCCACTGTCGAAAAGCGCGCCGATTTATCGAAACCACTTAAGCCATAGTAAAAGCTCAAACCTGCGCACAGCAGGGCGGGACCACGACGCATTCCGACATAAACTGGCAAATTAAAGTCTCTGAGCTTTACCAAATCTGGCGCAAGACGAAGCAGCAAAGCTCGCTCCAACAAAGCCTCGCGCACCAAGCCCATTTCCCATGACTCGAGATAACGCAGACCACCATGGATCAGCTTGCTGGATTTGCTTGAAGTGCCGGATGCCAATGCCTGCTTCTCAAGCAGTAAAACCGAGTGGTTGGCAGCTGCCGCCGCCTGCGCAACGCCAACTCCATTGATGCCGCCACCTATAACAATGAGATCGTAATCAGCCAAGCGGCGTATCTCGAGCATCTGATAGATGAGATTGAGATAACTCTCTCTGCAGTTCAGGGGCTGCCATACTCGAAACGATATCGACCCCACGTGCATAAAGAGCTCGTGCATAATCTGCGTCAGCTGCCTCATAAGAGACCCATTGCCAGGCTCCCCGCCATAATGGCGTTCCAGACTCAGGCAAGCGCTGGCTGTTTACAAATAAGTAATCGGGATCAAGGGCCTCGGCTTGCTGCTGGGATACATCGTCGTATTGCTTGAGCACCCACCCCACATGCACATCGGAGCGACGGCACACTTCAAGCAAGCATGGGTAATCAAATGAAATAATTACACACTGAGCTAAATGCTCATAGATCAGAGGCAAAACCTCATCCACCACAAGCTCAATACCGAAAGCCCGAAGACTTTCATGCTTCAGTTCAATAAAGTAAATCCAATCAGAATTGGCGGGCAACAGCTCCAGCGCCTGCTCAAGAGTCGGCAAACGAACATTCTTATCGCTGTCGCCAAACCGTGTGGGAAGACCTACTCGGACTGCCTCGAGCTCCGCCAATGTACTTTGGCAAACTGAACGATCAATTCCGGCTGTGCGTTTTAAACTCTCATCATGCAATAGCACCGGGATATGGTCACGGGTAAGCTGGACATCAAACTCCAGCAGGTTAACCCCGGCTTCAGCTGCAGCGCGCAGTGCCTCCAGTGTATTTTCGGGATGCATACTGGCATAGCCCCGGTGGGCCATCAGCGGATGGCGAACATGCGGCTTACTCATAATCTGTGCGGCTTCCCAGGATGGCGTTTATCGATAACACATTACCTGATAATACGCGAAGATAAACTTGGATTTCATCAGCCGCTCTGTTCAAATCTGGCGATGCAGTTGATAAGGTAGCCTCAGGTATCGCCATTAAGCGCTAAGGACACTTCCCATGCTAAAACTCATTGCAAAAGTCATTGCCGGAATAATGCTGTTACTTGTTGTTGTTATCGTTGGAGCCATCATCTCCATGGGCGCGCATGTCCCTGATGCCCTTTATCAGCCGAGTCCCTCACCAATGGCGCGAACCGCCAATAGCGACAGCTCTTATCTCGTAATAGGGGGCCGTAAGGGCACTGGGCTTGAGGTAATCAAAGAGCTACGGGCACGCGGTGAGAGGGTTACCGCAGTGATCCGCCCCTCTTCGCTAACGCCTGAGAAAACAGATCACCTGAAAGATCTCGGTGTGAACTTAGTCGCGGGTGATGCCACCAATCCGGATGATATGGCGTTAATTTTTAACGATGGCAATTATGTCGCCGTTGTCAGCACAATTGGCTGCTTCAGTTGTGACCCACCGGCAGATTATGTGGGCAATAAAATAATTACCGATGCCGCAAAACTTGCCGGTATTAAACGCATAATTCAGGTAAGCAGCATCGGTGCGGGAGACAGTGTTAACGCTGCACCATGGATTTCACGCAAGGCACTTGCAAAAGTATTACCCCTTAAAACGCAGGCCGAAGAATATCTGGTT
>Ga0315322_10001233_pt1 | contig 19721 bp, 12 predicted proteins | sample M110021515metaG_FD_203461 | JGI IMG/M metagenome (GOLD analysis project Ga0315322, IMG submission 203461) | Ammonia-oxidizing marine archaeal communities from Monterey Bay, California, United States - M1 100m 21515 | ecosystem: Environmental > Aquatic > Marine > Intertidal zone | place: USA...
GGCGCCACTGCCGGCACAGGTTGAACATTCTGCGTAATGTTGGTATTTGATTTCCTTCTCAACACCTGAGGCTGCTTGGGCCAGTGATATTTCTACGCTTACCCTTAGATCTCTACCCCGTTGGTGCTCTGGACTTCCACCCGTTGGTGAGCCTCCGCCAAAAAAATCCTCGAAAATACTCCCAAAGCCTCCGCCTCCACCGCCTCCGAATGCATCCCGAAAAAGATCAAATGGGTCGACACCCCCTCCGCCTCCTGCACCTCCACGAAAGGCGTCATGACCAAATTGGTCGTACTTTCTTCTCTTGTCGCTATCCTTGAGTACCTCGAATGCCGCTGAAATTTCCTTGAACTTTTCTTCCGCCTCCTTATCCCCGGGGTTTTTGTCCGGATGATATTTTATGGCAAGTTTCCGGTAAGCTTTTTTGATGTCGTCTTCGCTTGCGGACCGCTCGACCCCGAGCACCTCATAATAGTCTTTTTCTGCCATGTTAAGCCTTTATCCTAAGGAAATCCCTTTTGCGCAGCTATTCTGATTCATCACTAGCTGCTGATTCCTTGGCCAAAATTACTGTTGCAGGCCTAAGGAGTTGTTCTCCAATTCTATAGCCAATGCGTATGGTTCTGATGACGCTACCCTCCTCGCAATCAGGTTGCTCTTCATAACCGATGGCTTCGTGGTATTTTGCATCGAACTCATCACCTTGCGGATCGATGACGGCCAAACCGTATTCGGACAAAGTCGTCTCCATCAGGGAGACAGCCATGGAGAAGCCTTCCACAAACTTTGCCGCCTCCTCATGTTTTTTAGCTTCTGCAAACCCTAACTGGAAGGCATCAAGCGCCGGCAGAAGATCGCCGATGACTTGGGTGCGGATTCTTTGAACGGCGTCTTCACGATCCCGAATCGATCTTTTCCTTAGGTTTTCCAAGTCTGCAACCGCCCGAAGATATTTGCTCTTCAAGTCGTCTTGCTTTCCGTATGCATCATTTAATTTTGTTTGTAATCGCGTAACGGATTCCTCGTTCTCCTCTTCAGGCGTTGCATCTTCTCGCTCGCCTTCATCTTTGACGATCGGTTCTTCCGGGTCGGTATTGTTTTCTTCTTTGTCCATTATTTGTGAGAGAATTTAAGATTGTTCAAAAAACTGGCGCCATTGATGGGGGAACGTAAAGGAAGGGTCGCTCAATTGACTCTATCGGAAAAACGATCCGTGACCAGAAAGCTTGCGTTCTCAGAACAGTTGATCGTGCAGTTTGAGGAATAAGGGCTAAGAGCCTGCTCCCCTTTTTCAATAGCTTCGCCGTTTGCATGCAAGCTTCCTTCGAGAGCGTGGATCATGAGTGCGTCTGAATTACGATCCTTGAGATCGAATGAGTCGTTTTGATTGAGGTTGAATTTTCTGATTCGAAAGAACTTGGATTCGGCTATGGTTTCGATGCCTTTCTTTGTGATAGTGCTAATTGGCGTTGGTTCGTAATCCTTAAAATCAATACACTGCATTGATTCTTCGACATGCAAGGTTCTTGGTCGGCCGTTCAACCCAAGTCTCTCCCAATCGTAAACCCTGTAAGTTGTATCAGAATTCTGCTGAATTTCGAGAATTAAGTTACCTGAATCAATGGCGTGAACCCTGCCGCTTTCCACCAAAAGCGAGTCCCCTTTTTGGGAGGAAATGCGGTGGCAAAGAGTTTCGGCTTCCTTGTGCTGGAGAGCTTGCCGGAAGGTTCCGACGGATGTTCCTCGCTTAAGCCCCGCGAAAAGCCCAGCATCCACGGAGGCTTCGGCTACGTACCAATTCTCCGTCTTGGGTTCGCCTGAGAGGGTTTCGGCAATGTCGGGCGGAGGATGGACTTGCAAACTCAACCGTTGCGAGCAGTCCAGCCATTTGACCAACAAAGGGAACCTGCTACCTGTTTCCCATTTGGGTCCCATGACGTTTTTTCCTTGGGCTTCTAACATTTCGGAAAGGGTTTTGCCCTTGAAGTTCGAATTCGCGATAACGGAATTATCCTTGTCCCGGTCGACGATCTCCCATGATTCCCCGACATGGTTGCCGAGCGGGATTTCTCTTTGCAAAAAATCCTTGATTTTGGACCCGCCCCAAATCCTTTCCTTGTATATCGGTTCAAACTTGAAAATCATGATGATTTGCTTTTCTATACGATGATGGGTGAAGTGGAAATATGTTTGCGTTAGATCGTAACATCAAGGCGGAAGGTTGCGATGGCGAATTCAGCGTCTAAGTCCGGCAAGGGTTTGGGGAACGTTACGCCGGGCAAAAAACCCTGGCTTGCTGTGGTCAGTGGCATAATGAGCTTTCTTTTGTTAATTTCGCTCATTGATTATAATCCGTCCAATTACCATTCCGTACCCCCGACCGGTTCATCTCCGCTACTAGGCGAAATCGGAGTTGGTTTGGCCCGTTCTTTATTTGGCCTTTTCGGCTTATCCGCTTGGTTGTTGCCGTGGATGTTCGCCACTATTTCTTTTTTGGCTGCCACAAAATCGGTAACGAAGGAGAAAATACGCAAAATTTCAACCATCGCACTTGCGATTGTATCCATCAGTGTCCTTGCCAATATCCGAGACCATTCATTGATTTCGGACGGGGAACAAACCATATTTCCATCCAATGCTTATGAGCATGGAGCAGGTGGGTCGATTGGCGCGATTCTCTACTCCGGTCTTCCTCTGCGAGCGGTTCCGGACGATAGCGTAGGCGGTTTTCTGCGAGTTTGGATGGGCGTGTTGGGTACAAGTATCTCGATGGTCTGTCTGTTAATCGGTTGTCTATGCATTCACTTTTCAATGGAACCGCTCAGGTTCGTCGGAGCTTTGGTTGGGATCGGAAAGAAGGTTAAGGAGAAAATCCCAGCAAGCTTGGGAGATAAACACACACCTGAGGTTAAGCCGGAAAAACCGAAGGAAGAGGAAAAGCCCGAAAAGCTACCGAAAAAGAAATCAAAAAAGCGTTGGCGCTTTCTTGGGTTCGGGAAAGGGTCGGAAGATGATTTGCTCTTTGGGGACGTTTCTCTCCAAAAAAGCTCCCCGGAGACGGATGATTCTTCAGTTGGCGAGGACAAGAAGCCCAAAGCCAAAGTAAAAAAAGAGAAACCTTTGCCAAAGGAAGAACCGCAACAGGAAAGTAAACCCGAGGAAACCGAGGCAGACGAAAGTCCGAGCGGAGAAAAGGAGGTGCCCAAGGAGGAACCGGAGCCACCTCAACCCGAAGAAGAACCTGATGCCTCGGATGGCATGGACGGTTTTAAGGTGGTACGGGCGGAAAAGCCTGAGAAGGCCGTTGATTTGTTTCCGGAACGTAAGGGAGACTATCATTTCCCCCCTCATGACCTCCTCATGGATCCTCCCGAGGAAGAATCTAGCGCGGACGAAGATCATATGATCAAAGCCAAAAGACTTAAGGAGACATTGGCTCAATTCAAGATTGATGTCGAACTTGGTGAAGTTCATACGGGTCCGGTCATTACCAGATACGACGTTCACCCTGCCCCCGGCGTAAAAGTAGAAAAAATAGCGAACTTGGACAAGAATTTGGCGATGGCCCTCAAAGCGGAGAGCGTGCGGATTCTTGCACCTGTTCCGGGAAAGGGCTGTGTCGGCATAGAGGTTCCCAATGCAAATCCTGCTGCGGTCTGTCTGAAGGAGATACTGGAATCCAAGGCCTGGGTGGACGCAGGCGCTGAAATCCCGATTGTTCTAGGCAAAGAGGCGAGCGGCAAACCGTTGGTAGCTGACTTGACCAAGATGCCGCACCTTCTTGTTGCAGGTTCTACGGGATCAGGTAAGACGGTCTGCATTAACGCCGTCATTGCCTCGCTTTGTTATCATTCCAGCCCGGAGGACGTCCGTTTCATCATGGTGGATCCGAAGATCGTTGAGATGAAAGTCTACAATGACCTTCCTCACATGCTCATTCCCGTCGTTACCGAGCCAAAGAAAGTTCCCGGTGCTCTCAAATGGCTTTTGGGAGAGATGGAGCGTAGGTACCAGATTTTTTCCAAGGTCGGGGTCAGAAACATTGCCGGATTCAATGCAAAGATTCTCAAGGACAAGGAGGAGAAGGAAAAGGCTCAGTTGCTTGATGCTGAAATGACTGCGGAGGAGAGGGCGGCTTTGTCCACGATTGAAGTTCCCAGGGACGAGGGTGTTTTGGAAATTCCCGAAAACAAGCTCCCCTATATCGTTTGCATCATAGATGAACTTGCCGACTTGATGATGGTGGCTCAAGCTGACATCGAAACGGGCATCGCTCGTCTTGCCCAACTTGCCAGAGCAGCCGGCATTCATTTGATCATCGCTACCCAAAGACCTTCCGTAAACGTCATAACCGGTGTGATAAAGGCAAACCTGCCAAGCAGGATTTCCTTTCGTGTGGCATCCTTTCGGGACAGTCAGACGATTCTTGATTCAAAGGGGGCGGAAGCCCTTCTCGGAAAGGGAGATATGCTCTTCATTCCTCCTGGCAGTCCCACTTTTGCCCGAGCGCAGGGAGCCTTCGTGAGCGATGAAGAGATCAATGGCATTGTTGATTTTCTGAAAATAAACGGACCACCTCAAATTATCGAGGAGGTTCGTGAACAAATAGAATCCGCAGGGGAGGAAGACATACTTGGAGACGGAGGAGATTCGGATGAGGACCCAATGATCCGCAAAGCCATCGAAATCATTCGCACGACCAAGAGGGCGTCTACTTCCAATTTGCAAAGAAAACTAAGCATTGGATATAATCGGGCCGCCCGTATTATGGATGAACTGGAAGATCGCGGTGTTGTCAGTGCCGACATCCCGGGTCAGGGGAGGGAAATCCTCCTGGATCTGTAAGAATGTTCGAATTATCGAAATCTCCGCTTGCAAAAATCGAATCCTCGATGAAATCTCTAATAATAATTTTAATACTTTAAATGGCTATTGGACAAAAATTGGAAGAGGCGAGAAACCGAAAGGGGATTTCGATAAGGGAAGCATCCGAGAGTACTAAGATTCGTGGTGATTATTTGAGCGCATTCGAAGCCGGGCGATTTGACATAGACCTGCCCGAGGTTTATCTGCGGGGATTCATTCGGCTCTATTCTCGCTTCTTGGACCTTGATCAAGAGGCAATGCTTGCGGATTTGGACTTGGAATTGGGAAATTCCTCAACGAGAACGCAAAAAAAATCATTGGGCACATTGACTTCCCCGGAAACTTCCGAGAATTCGGACTATTCAAGCGTATCCTCTCCGGCAAAGCCTGTTTCTGAAGTCCGAATTGGCAACTCTACGAATCTGGGCAAACCTGTCCTGATTGTGGCGCTTGCTTTCGTCGTTGTCGTGATTGTGTCATTGGTGGCTTACTTTGCAGGCGGTTCTGGTGAAGCGCCTGAACCAGCTCAGCCCCCACAAACCGGAGGCTCGATAACGGAAACGAACCCGAGTCCATCGTCTCCTGCATCGGTCAATCAAACGCATTCGCTCAGGGTGGTAGCCGTAGGTCCAATCGATAGGCTGATCATCATTGACGAGGGCGGAGGCTCGAGAAACTACGAGTATAAGGATTTGGCGGAAGGGTGGGAGCAGGAACTTCAATTCAAGGTTTCTTCTCGTCTTTGGTGCTCCTCCATTGAAAACCTGAAGTTTTCCGTCGATGGAGGCGCGGATAAGAAAATTGAGGGATCGGGTCCGAAAAGTTTTGCGCTTAGGCCAACTCGTTGACTGGCGATTTCCGAGCTTGGTCAACCTAGCCCCACAGGGAACCCCTTCAAGTTCCGCGTTCGGGCGTCATAGCGAATCTTTGATCCCTAGCGGGAAGAAGGAGTAATCTTCAACTGCAAGGTTTTGCCTTTTCGAATAATGGTTACCCCACTTTGCTTCCCTGCTGTCAAAGTGCTGATTGCGTCCGTGTAGTCGTAAATTGTCTCTACTTTCTTGCCCCCTAACTCAATGACAAGATCTTCGCTTTGCAAACCTGCCAAATCGGCAGGCCCGCCTTTGCTGACTCCTGAAAGAAGGAGCCCCTTGCGGTCGGTTTGAGAGTAGTCCGGAATGGTCCCCAGATAAACCCTCAGTTTGCCCATTGATTTCGGAGGGGGTGCCTGCGCGACATAGTCCATATTGTCCAAGAGCGCCACCCCTTCAACCAGTCTGACGTACAGTTTGGCGCAATCAGCCACTCCCTGATAGTTAATCTTATCGGGTGTATCGGCTGGCGAATGATAGTCGGCGTGCAAACCCGTGAAGGCGCTCAGGATTGGAACCCCTTTTGTGAAAAAAGAAGTCGTGTCCGTAGGGATGTGACTGTCTTTCTGCAGGTTTAGGTTCAGCCCGACGGGTATGTTTGCCCTTTGAATAAGCTTTTTCCAGGCAGGGGAAGAGCCGATGCCGTGCAGAGTCAGCTTTTCCTTGTATCTTCCGACCATATCCAAGTTCAAATAGGAAATGATTTTACTTTGCCCCGCCTTGTTTTTTCCTAAGCCTAGCTCCCGTGTGAAATGGGCAGATCCCAATAAGCCGATTTCTTCTCCAGACCATGCAGCGACAAGGATATCGTAGTTGCTTTTAAGCAGGCCTTTTTTCTGGAGAGCCACAAGGTATTCAGCAATTTCCAATAAGGCGCTGATACCCGATGCGTTATCATCGGCGCCCGGGTGCATTTTCCCCTTTTGGGATTTTTTTGCCCGGGAGCTTGCCTTGCCATATCCTATGTGGTCCAAATGGGCTCCGATTACTATGATTCTCTCACTCCTCTTTCCCGCATTGGCACGGATCCAGCCAAGAGTATTTCTGCCCACGCCCTTTTTCCTGAGAATGGAAACGGTTAGGTTAAGAACGAATTTTTTCAATGGGAAACCCATTTGGAGATCTCCTGTTGAAAGCCGTCCGCAGGTTTTTTTGAAATCTCTTTGTTGCGCTTGAAAGATTCTGCTCGCCACACTTCTTGTTATCATGATCGATTGAATCGACATGGTTTCGTTTGTCGTGCCGGATGAGAACTCGATAAGCTTGTCTTCGGGTTGATCAAAATCAGTAACGAATATGATCCCCTTCGCCCCGAGATCTCTTGCTACTGACGCTTTCTTTCTAAAGGTAGAATAGTGATAAAAAAAATCTTTTCTTTTATCACTCCAACTAACCGGTAATTTTCTCAGGACCATCACCCACTTGTCCTTAACGTCCAGATGGGTGTATGAGTCATATTCGTCCCAATCGTCGGATTTTTTGGCACGAATGCCATAACCTGCAAAAACAATCTCGTTGATTGTAGAGTTACCAGAATCGCTAAAGGACATGGGGATCCAATCCTTTCTTATGACCAAACGGTCTTCGTCTGCCCCTTTGGCACCTGTGAATGCAAGCTTGCATGAAGCTGCTAATTCAGCGGTGTTGAAGAATGGAAATTTCTGAAACCATCCGTTTTCTTTGGAAAAGGTTTCCATTCCGAAGGACTTGAAGGCGTCGGCAACGTACTCGGACGCCTTTTGGTTTCCAGGTGACCCAGTCATCCGCCCCCCCATTTTGTTCGAGCAAAGGTATTCCAGGTGCCTGCGTACGTCCTTCGCATCGACTTCCGGAAATGTTTTCTTGGACGAAGTCGGAGGATTCACCGCCTTGACTTTTTTCTCAATAGCCTTTGCCAGATCGAGGCGTTTGAGCATTTCTTCGTGATTCCAGCTTGCCATGAAGATTTGGGATTTTTTGTCGTTCGTCCTGTTGCTTGTCCAAGATAGCGTGTTGCCGTCAGGCGAAAAACATGGCAACCCGTCGAATCCATCCGCCTTGGTGACCCTCACAGGCTGTTTTTCCCCGTCAATGTCAACGACGTATAGCTCGAAGTTGTTGAAGCCGTGAAGATTGGTGGAAAAGATCAGGTATTTGTTGGACGGATGGAAGTAGGGGGCCCAGGACATTGCATCGAGGTTGGTTAATCTTTTTTCCGTTTGGGATGCCAAATCCATCGTGAATATCTCGGCTTTATGCCCATTTGGTGAAAACCTTCTCCAGCAAATTTGATCGCCTTGGCTATTAAAAAAAGGTCCACCGTCGTATCCATCGGAGCGTGTTAGTTGCCGGGTGCCCGTACCGTCCGAGTTCATGAGGTAAATGTCGTTGAAATAGGACTTATCCCTTTCGAAGATTTCCATTTCCTTGTCGGTCAGTTTCTTGGAATAAGCATTTCTGTTGGAGGCAAAAACTATTTTGTCTCCTGAGGGCGAATAGGAACCTTCGGCGTCGTAACCGTCAGCGGTCGTAAGACGCGTTGATTTGGCAGAATCGGTATCAACGGTGAACAGGTCATAGTGCCTGTCGTAATCCCAACTATACTTGCGCGCTTTGCCGCTTTCCCTCTCCTTTAATTCCGCAACCTGTTTCACGGTTGCATTCACGTCCAAATGAGTAGAGGAGAAAAGCACCCGTTTTTCATTGGGGTGAATCCACGCGCAGGTTGTTTTGCCAACTCCGGTAGAAACGATTTTGTTTTCACCGGACCTTAGGTCCAACAAGTAAATTTGGTAGAAGGGATTGCCCGTATGGTTTTCGGATTGATAGACGAGCTTATGCCCGCTTTGGGAGAAGTACCCCTCCCCGGATCGCGCTCCCTCAAAGGTAAGTTGTCTGGTTTTTGACAGAAGTTCCCTGGAGGGATCGGACCCAAAGGCATAATAACCAAATGATGTTAATGCAATCGACAGAAGGATTTTGTTCATAACAGTTTTGATTGAAGATCCTTCTTACCTTAGATCTCCCGATTGGGCAATCTATCGATTGCCGAAAATCAAAAAAATCAATTTTGGGTTTAACCTATTCGTCGACCAAAACTTTCTTAGCGAACCAGAACCAATTCTTTCCCTTTGTTAAGGCAGAGAAATCAATTTTAACATATTCACCGTCTTTTGTATTCAAGCGTACGGCAACGTCCTTTATATTCCTACCTTCCACGATGTTGCTTACGGTCTCTCTAGCTATGCCAAGGTCTTCCGGGCATACGAAATTGAGGAACGGCTTGCCGTCGAATTCCTCTTGCGAAAAGCCTAGGAATTCAGCCCATGCAGATCCACTCCCGTGGGATACGATCTCTCCATCGACGATCTCCATGGTGCCTGAAAAGTCTGCGTCCAAAGACAGTGAGTCCAGGGTGAAGGATTTCTCCTCCATGGGAATCGACCCTTTCATGGACAATTTGTGGTTTTGATAATGCTTGGGAGTGATGTTGAGCCGCCTTTTGAAGGCTCGGTGGAAATAATGCACGCTTTCAAACCCGCAGGCTAGAGACACTTGTTTTACACTCACCTTAGTTGCGGAAAGCATTTTCTTGGCCTGATTGATTCTCGTTCGAATGAGGTCCTCCGTCGGGCTTGCTCCGAACTCCTGCTTGTAGAGCGAGGCAAACCTACTGGCACTAAGTCCCATCATGGAAGCCATCTGTCCGATTGTCCATGGCTTGGCAAAGTTTTCGTGGACCTCCGATCTCAAGTCGCGCAACTTTTGCGAATGGTCGGGCATGGACAATACGAAGTCTTGCTTTGAAAACCGAACTAATTTGGTTAGCAATTCGTCAAGTGAAAGCGATATAACCCTTTCGTGCAACATATCCATGGCCCTGAATTCCTTGGTGATCTTGTCCAGAAGGGCATCTATGAAATAGGTCTGAAGAGGTTTGTGGATAACATTGCATTCCAAACCGACTTGAGAAACCAATCGTGTTGCGTCCGAACCCTTGAAGGAAATGGCATCGTACTCCAAATCCTCATCCTTCCCCCTTATATAATGGGGGGCATCTGGTGAAACGAGGAGGCAGTCGCCATGGTTCACCTCATTAAGTCCAATGTTGGTTTTGGCAAGCCCTGCGGACTTAAACGCGTACAGCGTGTAACATTTTTGTCCCTTGGCTTTATCGATCAGGAAGTCGCTTTCTTTTCTAATACCGATATCAATAGATAGTATGCGAATTTTCATTTGTTTGGGCAAGTTAGTGAAACCTATTCTGAGATCTAGATTTATAGCGGTTGCAGGATAAGTCAAATAAATGTTGAACTAATTATCGTTTAACATCTACTTTGTGCCTAATCGCACTAACTAAATTTCGCTCTTTGCGTAATATATTCGTTATTGGAAGGTTGATTTTAAACAATTTACGAGGAGAAAAACACAGACTGTTTCTGCCACCTCAGTAGATTTATTTACAGGGTTTTTCTTTCGTAAAGCTATGAATACGAAGAGTCAGCGTGTTTACATGCCTGTTTTGCAAGCATCCTTTTATTTGTTGTAAAATTCTCTTTCCGAACTGGTTCACCGGTCGTTTGTCAGGTGTTTGAGCTAATAAGCATTCTTCGAATAAACTTGGTGTTTTATGAATATTTATCTCTCTCGTTGGATTTGGATCAGAAACTTCAGTTTCATTTCCTGTTATCCTTCTCATTGTCCAAAAAGCTTTTCAATTAAGTAAAATAAAACCTCTAAGGTTACGTACACTCCGCACATAGTAAATACGCTCCTAAAATATGCTCTTTGAGCTGTTCCATTTAAATAAGACAATGAGATTCACCCTGAATTTCACAGAGTGATTTACTACTTATACAGCTAGGAGAGTCCGAAGGTTACGTCATTTCTTCGAAAATGCGACTATCTGACGGATATGATCCATAAGTAGCCTTCAGCCCCGCAGGGTATTGGGGCAAAGCAACACTATTGCGCGGCTAACGAGAGCACGCAGCTTGTTTGGGTTAAAAAAAGCGAACCGGTGAACCTTCGCTGGCAGCCTTGGCTTGTCGCTCGTGTTCTTCGTCCGTGCATGGGGCATCAATCGGGGCAGACGGTTCTTTGTCGGTGGACTCCACAAGTTTGTTGGACAACATGTAGTTTTCAACTTCCTCCCCACTGACGTCAGCGAGCATTATACCTTCGATTTCAACGCATGGGGACAATGGTTGACCGGATTTCTCTACCATTTCGGCATAAATGTTTTGGTTGTTAATGATGTCCAAATCCTCATATTCGAGTGAGTATTTATCCATGATTGCCCGAACACCCATGCTCCAACCGCATTGAGGTTTTAGATAAGCTTTAATTTTCATAGTGATTCATAGTGAATAAATACTGTTAAATATCAAAAATATCAAATACAAGCAACCCTTTCTGTTATCAGTCGATCATGGTTATCGCAAAGTTTCCATGCTTAACGATTATAGCTTGGATGCGCCGTTGATCGCTATTGCGTGGCAATTCGTGATAGCAAGAAGCATCTCTTCTGATTTGAGCGTCTGTCATTATTTGATACTCGGAATTTCAGTTTGGCTTGCTTACAGCGCAGACCGATTTTCCGAACCAAACCTGCCTTTGTCGAGAAGAGCAAGGCGTTATGAAATTTTCAAACATCACAAATCAGCCTTTGTCCTATGTTGGTCCTCTAGTTTGCTGTTGGTCTTTTATTGCGCGGCAAGATATTTGGAACTTCATTGCATCTTGCTTGGTTTGCCTTTGTTCGCTCTTTGCTTGGGGAATTTCATCCTTTGCCGACGTGAGGCCCGCTTTGGTTTTGCTTCCTCATGCACCAAGGAGTTTAGGACTTCATGCATTCTTTCATTGGGTTGCCTCTTTTTCCCCTTCTACGAAGCGGCCTTGGGTTTTCAGGAACTGTTATGGTGCTGGGTTCTCCCGTTCTGTTTGTTTTTGATTAACTGTCTTAGCGTCAGCAAATGGGAATGGTTCGAAGACCAAAAAAGAAACCGTCTCTCTTGGTTGCAAAAGAGACCTGGATGCCTGAAGGCCCTGGCAATGGGGAAATATCCCTTTGCGGTGGTTGTAGGGATTCTGCTTTTGATACATGGCCTTGAGATCAATCTTTTCATGCATGCTTTGTGCGTCACCTCGTTTGTGATATTCCTCGATTTTTTCTTATCTGACGAGCAGGACAAAAGAGAGGCGATTGATTTAGGCTATTGGATTATACCGCTCACCCTCATCGGGATAGAAGATGTCCTCGGGCTTTGACAAGATCGCTCCGTTTTACGGGGTTTTCGAAAGTTTCTTGTTCGGGTCGAAATTACAGGAAATGCGGTGCGCTTATTTGGATCAACTTGCTGACCGGCGGGATATTCTGCTCATAGGGGAAGGGACGGGATTGTTTCTGGAGAAGCTTCTGCAGGTCAACCCCAAGACAAACGTGACCGTCGTGGAGCAGTCTGCGGAAATGATTGAAAGATCGAGAAATAGAGTCATTGCCCAAGATTCCGGTCGAGTTACTTTCCATAAGGTTGCGTTTCAGGAGTTTGATACCGTTAAGCGTTTTGATGCAGTTTGCACTTTCTTTTTCTGGGATTGTTTCGAAAAAAGTCAGCTTCGGGCAATGCTTCCAATATTATCCAAATATGCGAAGGGACAAAGTTTATGGATAGACGTTGATTTTTTTGAGATCCAGGAAGACTCCCTGTTAAGCAAGTGTTGGCATTTCATGTTGATTCGCGTGTTGTACGGTTTCTTTGGTTTGGCAACGGGAATCGAGGCTAGGCAAGTCGTGGATATCGAACCATTGGCCCAGCAAAACGGTTTTTTTGTGACAGCATGTCATCGGACTGAGAAGTTCCCCATTCGGGCCCGAATTTTCCAAAAGAGAAATCGGGCCAGGGGTCTCTAATAGCCTTGACCGAAAAATCAGCTAGGGCAAAATGGAAGGTTTCCCTAGTCGCCCGCTAGGGATTTTGGCAACTTAATGGAAACTTTTATCTTTGTAATCTTTACTACATGACAACACCTCGCAAACAAGGTCTCTACGATCCCAGCAATGAGCATGAAAATTGCGGGATGGGCTTCATTGTTGATATGAAGGGAAGGAAGTCTCACGAAATTGTCCAAGGGGCTCTTGAAATTTGCGTTAACCTTGATCATCGGGGAGGATGCGGTTGTGACCCGATCACGGGTGATGGCGCGGGGATTTTCATACAGCTCCCGGATAAATTTCTGCGTCGGGAGATCAAATCCGGTTTGTCTGTTGATTTGCCGCCCGAAGGTGATTATGGCGCTGGCTTTATCTACTTTTCCAAAAAAGACGATGACCGACGTCGCGAAAAAGACGCAGTGGAAGAAGTGCTTTCCGAGGAAGGGCTTCTTGTCTTGGGATGGAGACGGGTTCCCGTTAATAGTGGAATTCTCGGCAAGGCTTCCTTCGAATGCGAACCCGTAATGGAGCAGGTGTTCGTCAGTCGGCCGGAATCCTGTGAACCCGGGTTGGATTTCGAGCGGAAGCTTTACCTCGCAAGACGAATTATAACACATCGTTTGAGATACCGCGATGACATTGCCGAAGACGTTCCTTTTTTCGTCAATTCTCTGTCGTCCAGAACAATGACCTACAAAGGGATGCTCACGACTGAGCAACTCGAGCAATATTTTCCCGACTTGAGCGACCCGGACATGGAGTCCGCCCTTGCCTTGACGCACTCAAGGTTTTCAACCAACACTTTTCCAAGCTGGCCCCGAGCCCAGCCCTTCAGGTATCTTTGTCACAACGGCGAAATCAACACCGTGCGAGGGAACGAGAATTGGACTTACGCCCGCCAGTATCAATTGGCTAGCGAGGTTTTCGGAGATGACTTGGAAAAACTGCTTCCCATTATCAGGGAAGATGGTTCCGATTCTCAAAAGTTTGATAATTGCCTGGAGTTTCTGACCCTCTCAGGGAGGAGTCTTGCCCATTCGATGATGATGATGATTCCCGAGCCTTGGGAAAAGCATTCCGACATGGTTCGAGCCAAAAGGGACTTCTATGAGTTTCATGCTTGCGTTATGGAGCCCTGGGATGGTCCGGCCTCCATCGCCTTTTCTGACGGTGTACAGGTAGGTGCGGTACTTGACCGAAACGGGCTCAGGCCTTCACGCTATTACGTAACGAGCGATGACAAAGTGATTTTGGCTTCCGAGGTAGGCGTTCTTTCTTCGATTCCCTCATCCACGATCATTAAGAAAGGGCGTCTTGAACCTGGTCGAATGTTCCTCGTTGACATGCAGGAAGGTCGCATAATTGATGACACTGAGCTTAAGGATGGCATTGCGTCGGAGCAACCCTATGGCGATTGGCTCGAGGCGTCTCTCTTGCAAGCTTCCGACCTTCCGCCAGTTACAAGTTTTGAGGAAGATGATTTTTCGGACCTGCTGACACGACAGAAAGCGTTCGGCTATACCTTCGAGGACATGCGTTTCCTTCTCGGGCCCAGCGCCCAATCCGGAAAACAGCCTCTGGGCTCCATGGGCAATGATTCCCCCTTGGCGGTCCTTTCTGAGAAATCACAGTCTCTCTATAATTATTTCAAGCAATTGTTTGCGCAAGTGACCAACCCTCCAATCGATCCGATCCGGGAGGAGATTGTTACCGCCTCCGTTACCTTTCTTGGCCCGGAAGGAAACCTGACAAAGCCCGGCTCGGAAAGTTGCCGTATGATCAAATACGAATCCCCCCTTGTTATGGATGGGAGCGTCAGGCAACTTGAAGGTTCTCTGCCAGATGGTTTTCTGGTCAAGAAGCTTCCCATCCTCTTCGAACCCGATCCTGAATGCCACGACGGAAATGATTTGAAGTCGGCTCTGGATTCTCTTTTCGCAGAAACCGATCGCGCCATTGAGGAGGGCACGAACGTTATTATTCTTTCCGATCGTGATCTTTGCTCCGAAAAATCTCCCATGCCTGCTCTTTTGGCATGTTCAGGTCTGCATCACCATCTGATAAAACGAGGTACCAGAACGAAGGTTTCCATCGTTCTTGAAAGCGGTGAGCCAAGAGAGGTTCAGCATTTCGCTCTTTTGATCGGATATGGCGCCGACCTGATCAACCCCTATCTGGCCCTTGAGTCGGTTAGGCACATGATCGATTGCGGAGACCTCGATCAGGACCCTGAGATAGCCTGCAAGAATTTTCTCAAGGCTAATTTGAACGGCGTGATCAAGACCATGTCCAAAATGGGGATATCCACCATCGCCTCTTACCGGGGAGCCCAAATTTTCGAAGCCATCGGGCTCAACCAGCCAGTTATTGACGAGTATTTCTGCAAGACCGCCTCGCGGGTCGAAGGTGTCGGGATCGATACCTTGGCGTCCGAGGCGCGCCATCGGCACCACTTCGCGTTTTCTCCCCGTCCCGACGAGAAGGCATTGCCTCTCGATCCAGGCGGCGTCTATCAATGGCGGGCCAATGGGGAGAAGCATTTGTTCAATCCCACCACCATCCACAAGCTCCAAAAGGCGACCAGACTTGGCGACTATGAGGTTTTCCGTGAATATTCGGATGCGGTCAATGACCAGTCCCGGGATCTTTATACTCTGCGTGGTCTCATGGACTTTAAGACGGATTCAGATCAGAGCGTACCTCTTGAGGAAGTGGAACCTGTATCCGAGATAGTGAAGAGATTCAAGACTGGGGCCATGTCATACGGCTCTATTTCCAAGGAGGCGCACGAGAGCCTTGCCGTCGCCATGAATCGTCTTGGCGGGAAGTCGAATACAGGAGAGGGCGGGGAGGAACTAGACCGCTTTACGCCCGACCCTAATGGAGATTCACGTCGTTCAGCTATCAAGCAAGTTGCGAGCGGACGGTTTGGAGTGACTAGTTTTTATCTTGTCAATTCGGATGAAATTCAGATCAAGATCGTACAGGGAGCAAAGCCTGGAGAAGGCGGGGAACTGCCTGGGCACAAGGTTTTGCCGCCTATTGCCAAAACCCGTGGCACGACTCCCGGAGTCGGCCTGATTTCCCCTCCTCCCCACCATGACATCTACTCGATCGAGGATCTCGCTGAACTGATTCATGACCTGAAGAACTCCAACATTCATGCCCGGGTAAACGTAAAGCTTGTATCGGAGGTAGGGGTGGGAACGATTGCCGCCGGGGTGGCCAAGGCGAAAGCCGACGTTATTTTAGTCTCGGGCTACGACGGGGGTACGGGGGCATCCCCCCGCTCATCCATCCAGCATGCAGGAGCTCCCTGGGAACTAGGCTTGGCGGAAACGAACCAAACCCTTTTGCTTAACGACCTAAGAAGTCGTGTCGTCCTTGAAACCGACGGGCAATTAAAGACGGGAAGAGACGTGGCCATCGCCTGTCTCCTCGGTGCGGAGGAGTTTGGTTTTGCCACCGCTCCACTGGTGACGCTGGGATGCCTCATGATGAGAGTTTGCCACAAGAACACCTGCCCGGTCGGCATTGCTACGCAGGACCCCCGTTTGCGCGAGAAATTTTCAGGCGGAGCTGATGCGGTTGTAAACTTCATGAATTTCATTGCGGAGGAGATGAGGGAAACCATGGCTACCCTCGGATTCCGTTCCGTTAATGAAATGGTTGGCCGGGTGGATAAGCTTGAAATGAGGCAAGTCATCGAGCATTGGAAGGCCAAGGGCCTGGATTACTCGAAAATTCTCTACCGCCCGGAAGTAGGCCCGGAAGTAGGTACCTATTGCCAAATGGATCAGGATCACCTTCTCGAAAAGGCTTTGGACAACCGTAGCATCATTCAAGCGGTCGGACCTGCCCTCGAGGACAAGAAGCCCATCACCATCGATCTTCCCGTTGTGAACACGGATCGTGTCGTGGGAACAATAACGGGTGCGGAAATTTCACGGCGACATGGAATTGAAGGTCTGCCCGAGGATACCGTGAGAATCAATCTTTCCGGTTCTGCCGGACAGAGTTTGGCTGCTTTTTGTCCGAAAGGAATGACCTTTGCCGTGACCGGGGACACGAACGATTATTGTGGCAAGGGACTTTCCGGAGCCAAGGTGATTGTGCGCCCTCCGGAAGATTCCCCCTTTGTTGCCCATGAAAATATCATTACCGGTAATACTTGCTTTTACGGTGCGACTGCAGGAGAGGCATATATCGCAGGCGTTGCTGGTGAGAGGTTTTGCGTACGAAATTCAGGCGTAAGGGCTGTGATCGAGGGAGTGGGGGATCACGGCTGCGAATATATGACGGGCGGACTGGTTCTTTGCCTTGGCAAAACGGGAAGAAATTTCGGGGCAGGGATGTCCGGAGGGGTTGCCTATGTCCTTGATGAGGACGGACAGTTCGTGTCCAAGAGATTGAACCCCGACATGGTCAAGGTCTATCCTTTGGTAGAATGCGGCGATCCTGAAATCAAGGAAGTCGAGAATCTTATCAGGACGCATGTCGAAAACACGGGCTCGCAACGGGGGAAGGACATCCTGGCCAATTGGGATCAGTTCCTGAGCAAATTTCTGAAGGTGCTCCCCGAAGACTACGAACGGGTTCTTTTGGCGCTTAAGAAGGCGGAAGAAAGAGGCCTTGAAGGTGAAGAAGCGATCCAAGCCGCCTTCGAGGAAAACGTCGCCGCCGGACATTAATAAATTTTGAATTGAGGAGTATTTGACTAATGGGAAAACCCACTGGATTTCTAGAACACGAGAGAAGGCCGATTCCTGACCGCGATCCGATTGAAAGAATTGGAGACTGGAAGGAAATTCACGAGCATTTCGATGAGTCCAAGCTTCGTGATCAAGGTTCCCGCTGCATGGATTGCGGAACTCCTTATTGTCACACGGGGATGATGCTGAGCAATATGGCCAGTGGTTGTCCGGTCAATAACTTGATTCCCGAGTGGAACGATTTGGTTTACAAGGGAAAATGGAAAGATGCTCTTGACCGTCTGCACAAGACGAATAACTTTCCTGAATTTACCGGGCGAGTCTGCCCTGCTCCCTGTGAGGGATCCTGTGTTCTTGGAGTAATCGAGCCACCCGTAACCATCAAGAGCATTGAGTGCTCGATCATTGACAAGGGATTTAAAGAAGGATGGGTTCTCCCTTCTCCGCCTAAGATTCGATCGGGCAAAAAAGTCGCTGTAGTCGGTTCGGGTCCTGCAGGCTTGGCCGCCGCAGACCAACTTAACAAGGCGGGTCACTCGGTCACTGTCTATGAGAGAGCAGATCGTATCGGCGGACTTCTGGTCTACGGCATTCCCAACATGAAGCTTGAAAAAGAAGTTGTGCAGCGCCGTGTGGACTTGCTTGCCGAAGAGGGGATAGAGTTCGTTGTTTCCACGGAAATAGGTAAGGATCTGCCGGCCAAGCAATTGGTTGAGGGTTTTGATGCCGTCGTTCTTTGTTGCGGAGCGACCAAGCCTAGGGATTTGCCAATCGAAGGAAGGGAACTCAAGGGTGTGCATTTTGCGATGGAATTTCTTACCCGCAATACCCAAGGCTTGCTTGAGCTCAAGGACGTTACCGCTTTCGAGACCGCCGCAAAGCAAAAGGACGTCGTGGTGATCGGGGGAGGGGATACGGGTACGGATTGCGTGGGAACTTCAATGAGACACGGTTGCCGGAGCGTTACTCAGCTTGAGATCATGCCCCGTCCGCCGGACGAACGGGCTCCTGACAATCCGTGGCCTGAGTGGCCCAAGGTATACACCATGGATTATGGACAGGAGGAGGCCAAGGAGGTCTTCGGGAGTGATCCACGCCAGTACCTAACCGCAACCAAAAAGTTTCTTGGCGATGAGGACGGAAACCTGCGTGCCCTGCTGATTCATGAAATCGAGTGGAAGCAGGAGAATGGTCGTTTCTCACCCGTTGAAGTGAGCGGTTCGGAGAGGGAAATTCCTGCCCAGTTGGCCTTTTTAGCCATGGGTTTTCTAGGTCCGGAAGACGTCATTGCCGAAGAGTTGGGTTTGTCTCGGGATGCTCGTTCGAATATCGATGCGCAATACGGGGAATTCGCCACCAACATGGACGGCGTCTTTGCCGCTGGCGACATGCGTCGCGGTCAGTCCCTCATCGTTTGGGCGATCAACGAGGGGAGAGCGGCGGCCAGGGAATGCGACCGCTATCTCATGGGCGAGACCTCGCTTCCCTGAGTTACGCGGTCATGCAAATAGTTTGCTTAGATCTCGAAGGCGTTCTGGTTCCTGAAATTTGGATCGCATTTGCTGAGAAAACAGGGGTTGAGGAACTCAAGAGAACGACCAGGGACGAGCCCGATTACAACGTGCTCATGGACTATCGCCTGGATATTCTTCGCACAAACGATTTTACCCTTTCGCAAATCCAGGAAGTAATTGATTCGCTTGATCCGCTTCCCGGAGCGCTTGAATTCCTTTCCGAACTCCGCGGCCAATACGAAGTGATTTTGCTTTCCGACACTTTTCGGGAATTCGCTTCTCCCTTGATGAGCAAATTGAATTTCCCTACCTTGTTTTGCCATGAATTGAAGGTGGATTCCGACAACAGGATTGAATCCGTCCTGTTGCGACTGGAAGATCACAAACGCAAGACGGTCCAGTATCTTCAGAAGCTTAATTTTGAGGTAATTGCATCCGGGGACAGCTATAATGATTTGGGCATGCTCAAGACTGCCGATCGTTGCATATTGTTCAATCCTCCTGATTCCCTTGTCACCGAATATTCCGATATGGCGGTCGCAAAGAATTACGCGCAATTACTTTCATTCATAACAACCTCCGCACCATGATCACTCTTATAGCAGGCACGAACCGCAAATCCAGCAAGTCATCGGTAATGGCCCATTGCCTCTCGGCAATCTATGACGAGCTGGGGATTGAGAACAAGGTTTTGGAATTGGAACAGCTCCCCCCGGAGACTTTTTCTCCGGATGCATACCGGGAGAAACCTCGGAAAGTTCTGGAATTTACTGAGGACGTCCTCAATTCATCAGGCCTGGTGGTCGTCACTCCAGAGTACAATGGCAGCATGAGCGGGGCGTTG
>Ga0315322_10001241_pt1 | contig 19665 bp, 18 predicted proteins | sample M110021515metaG_FD_203461 | JGI IMG/M metagenome (GOLD analysis project Ga0315322, IMG submission 203461) | Ammonia-oxidizing marine archaeal communities from Monterey Bay, California, United States - M1 100m 21515 | ecosystem: Environmental > Aquatic > Marine > Intertidal zone | place: USA...
ATAAATTTTGGGCAATGGTTAATTAATAAATTATCTATAAATGAAAAAGTTAGAATAATTACTGATGAGTATAGTTCACCAATCATTGCAGATGATTTTGCACGATCAATTTTACACATCATAAAATATGAAGGAAATGGAATTTTTCATTCTGCACCTAAATTACAAATTACAAGATATGATTTTAGTGTAAAAATTGCAAAGGCATTAGGATTATCAGTTGAATTAATTGAGCCAGTTTCAAACAAAGAATTAGGAAGAGATGTCAATACAGGATCCAATAAATGTCTAAGTTCAAAAAAACTATCTGATAATTTGAATTATAAATTTTTAACATTAGATGAGTCTTTAGATTTGTTAAAAACTCAGTTTAGATAAGTTGATAATTAAGAAACATTTTTCCATTTTTTCCAATCATAATCATGAAATTGATCATTTTGCATTTCATTATCATTTGGTTTCCAAGCAATATCTGCAAGTGCCAATATTCGAGAAATAGTCGGGGATAAATTCATGTGTGCAGAAGAAACATTTTTTGGAATGTGAACCATGACAGGGTTTTCATCACTAGATATAATTTCATCATATGTCCCATCAGGTTTTTTGATAACAAAAACCACTTTTCCATGAATGCAAGTAAAATAACTTTCACGCCTAGTATGAATATGAGGACCTTTAACTTCGCCTGAATCAACAGAACTGACATATATCATCTTAGGATGATTTTTTATAATTTCGTCCCAATCTCGCCAAATTACGGTTAAACTTCCATTAATGTGATTATCATGAATATCTTTTGTCTCATGTTTTTCTAATTTTATCGAATATTCTTCAGACACACAGTAAGTTGAATATTGTTTAATAAAAAAATATGGTATACAAAAATTCATACTTTTTTGAATAGATAAAAAAGAAATTACGTTATTTTATTAGTATGAAAATTTGATCGGTATCATGAAATTGTTAGTTACTGGAGGATTAGGGTTTATTGGAAGTAATTTTATTTCTAGAGTTTTTGAAAATCATAAAGATTGGTCTGTGGTTAATGTTGACGCAGAATTATATGGTTCAAATCATCAAAGTTTAAAAAAATTTGAAAATAATTCAAAATATTCATTTGTAAAAGGAAACATCACTGATCAAAAATTAATGGAGAAACTTGTTTCAAAATCAGATGTAGTAATTAATTTTGCAGCTGAATCACATGTAGATAGAAGTATTTCAGATGCAAAACCATTCATAGATTCAAATATTTTAGGTGTATTCACTTTGCTTGAAACTATTAAAAAAATGGAAAAAAAATTAATTCATATTTCTACAGATGAAGTTTACGGAAGTTTTGATTCTGGTAGTGCCAAAGAAGAAACTCGGTTAGATCCATCTAGCCCATATGCTGCATCAAAAGCTTCTGCAGAATTGTTAATTCAGTCATACATCACAAAATATTGATGTGATGTTATAATTACTAGATGTACAAATAATTATGGTCCCAAACAATTTCCTGAAAAATTAATTCCAAAAACAATTATTCTAGCATTAAATGATAAAAAAATTCCAATCTATGGAACTGGTAAAAATATTAGGGATTGGATTTTTGTTGATGATCATTGTGATGCAATAATGGATGTACTGTTGAACGGTAAATCTGGTGAATCATATAATATTTCAGCTGGAAATGAAATCGATAACATTACAATTATAAAAAAAATTCTTACAATTATTGGAAAACCATTAGAAAATATTGAATTTGTAGAAGATCGTCCAGGACATGATTTTAGATATAGTATGGAATCCACCAAAATAAGAAATAATTTAGGATGGTCTCAGAATAAAAAAATTGAAGAAGGACTTAAAAAAACTATTGAGTGGTATCTAGAAAATAAAGAATGGTGGATGCATTTAGATCAAAAGATTTTAGATGCAACTCCATGGAAATAGTTTTTAATTAAAGATCTAAAGATACAATAAAAATGAAAGGAATTATTTTACATGGTGGTCATGGAACAAGATTAAGACCATTGACACATACAGGTCCAAAACAATTGTTACCAATTGCAAACAAACCGATGTCAGAATATTGTCTTAATGCGTTAAAGGATGCAGGGATTTCAGAAATTGCAATAATAATTGGAGGAGTTGCATCAAACAAAGTTGAAGAATATTATGGTAATGGAGAAAAATTTGGAGTTCATATCACGTATATTTCTCAAGATGAACCACGTGGAATTTCTCATGCAATAAATCTCTGTAAAGATTTCATTAAAAATGAAAAATTTATCGTCTTTTTAGGAGACAATATAATAAAAAAAGATATTTTGGCTTATAGAGAAGAGTTTGAAAAATCAGAATTTGCAGCATCTATTTTATTGTGTGAAGTAGATAATCCTAGTCAATTTGGAATTGCAGATTTGAATTCAGATGGAAGTATTAAAAAAATTATGGAAAAACCAAAAAACCCACCAACAAACTTAGCAGTAACAGGAATTTACTTTTTGACACCAAAAATTTTTGATGTGATATCAAGACTCAAACCCTCATGGAGGAATGAATTAGAAATAACTGATGCGTTACAAATGTTACTAGAAGAAAAAAATAAAATTGGATATTATATGATTACAGATTATTGGAAAGATACTGGTACACCTAATGATATTATTCATGCAAATAAAGTAATTTTAGAGGATATGAAACCCTACTTTAAAGGAAAACAAGAAGAAGGAGTAATAATAAATGGTAATTTAATGGTTGGAGAAAATTCAATAATAAAATCTGGAACAAAAATTTTTGGCCCAGTAATTATTGGAAAAAATTGTGTGATAGGTCCAGATACAATAATTGGTAAAAACACCAGTATAGGAGATAATTCAGAAATTTCAAAATGTGAAATTGCAGATTCAATTATTATGAATGGATGTAAAATTAAATCAAAAATAAAAATTAAAAATAGCATAATTGCGTTTAATTCAAACATTAAACAAAGTGATTCTGAAGATAAAATATTTTTGTTGGGTGAAGGTACAAATATCACATTATAAGAGAAAACTAAAAAAATTACTTCAAACTTTGAAAATAATCTAATGTTTTTTTAATCCCATTTTCTAGTGGGATACTTGGTTTCCAGCCTAGTGAACATAGTTTAGAGTTATCAACTAGAAAATTACCTACATCAACTTGTTTAGTATATTGTGGAGGATCAATGTATACTACAGGAGTATCAGTTAATTTTTCAAGAATTTCGCCAAGTTCATAAAACCATGTTTTAGTATTTGATGAAATCCAATACAAATTTCCAGATTGTCCTTTCAACATGATACTCTTGATAGCACTAATTACATCATCAACGTAAATTAAATCACGAAAAAATTTTCCATTATTATAAATTGTGATTTCCATTCCTTTGAATGCTTTGTAAATTAAATGATTGATTGCATTTTTAGTTGTTAAATATTGTTCTCTAGGACCAAATGAATTTGTAATTCTGAAAATTACAGTATCTAATCCATGTACATCATGATATATTTTACAATAATTTTCACTTGCTAAACGATTTGTTCCATAAATAGTAGTAGGAAAACAAGGTGTTTCTTCATTAACTGGTAATTGAGTAGGTTTTCCAATTACAATAAATGTACTTCCCAAAATAAATTTACAATTCAGATTATTACTACGAATTGTTTCAAGAATACATAGTGTAGATTTTGCATTAATGTCTATATCATAGATTGGATTTTCAAAAGATTTAGCATGTGATGTTTGTCCAGCTAAATGTATAATTATTTCAGGTTTATGTTTAAGAATTACTTTTTCCAATTTAGAAAAATTTGTTATATCTAAATTTTCAATTTGAATTTTAGATAAAGATTCTTTTAGATTAATTTTTTTAGATTCACTTTTAGTTAAAATAATTATTTCATGATCATCAACTAAATTATCACATAAATGACTACCAATGAATCCCATACCACCAGTAATCATTATTTTCATATTCATTGTTTAAAAAAGCAATCTATAAAGTTTAGATAAATTTCTAGAATTTTATAAAATATCAAAATAGGTATTTACTGATAAATCACTCGAACAATTAATTTAAGATAGTTATTCTAGGCTAGAGTGAATGAAAATAAATAAAATAAATGAGAATAAATCAGAAATTTTTCATTCAAAAAAAGGATTAGTTAGTATTATAATTCCAATATATAATGGAGAATCAAGAATAGAAGAACTAATCAATAGTTTAATGGTTCAAACTTACAAAAATATTGAAATAATTACAGTAGATAATAATTCTACAGATGATTCAATCAGTATATTAAAAAAATTAGATAATAAAAAAATACTATTAAAAATTTTTTCCAATAAAAAAAATGAGGGATATTGTGGTGGATGTAATAAAGGAATTGAGAAAGCAAATGGAGAATTTCTATTATTCTTAAGTCAAGATAGAATCATGAATTGTGATTGGATTGAAAAAACTATTAAAGAAATCAACAAAAATGAAGAAACTTGTTGTGTGATTGGTAAAGTGATTCGTGAAGGTGCAACATCAGCAGAATATGGACATTCATATGACATTTATGGATCTGTAGTAATCAATTCCATACCAAAAGAATCAAATGTATTTTTTGGAGGAGGAACGGTTCTAATTAAAAAAACAATATTAGATAAAATTGGTTTTTTTGATCCTGAATTTTTTATTTATCAAGAAGATGTAGATATTTGTTGGAGAATCAGATTAACAGGAAAAAAAATTAAAATTGTTGAAAATGCAATTTGTCAAAATAAAGGAGGAGGAATTAGTGATACTTTTTATGATTCAAATAATTATCAAATAAAATTTGATAAAGAATTAATCAATATGCCTATTTACAAATTCTATTACAGTCAGAAAAACAGAATTAGAACAATGTTAAAAAATTATTCAACAAAAAATATTTGGAAAAGAATTCCCATTTCAATAATCATGATATTTTTGAGAGGCATATTCATGTCAATTGAAAATAGAAATTTAGCGTATCTAGTAGCAGTTTTTAGAGGATATTTTTGGAATATTCAATATCTTAAAAATACTCTACAATCTCGAAAAAAAATCCAAAAAAATAGAGTTGTGAATGATCATGAAATTGAAAAGTATATGATTAATCATTCAATTGAGATTGAAGGAATTAAAAAAATCATCAAACAAATAGTAAAAAAATAATTATGTATAGTGTAGATTATATATTACAAATTAAACGAAATTATGATTTTGAAAGTAGTTGTAGGTATTCCAGCATTTAATGAGGAGAAAAATATTGCAAAGATAATTGTCAAATTACAAAAGGTAGCTGATTCAATAATTGTATGTAATGATGGTTCAACTGATCTAACAAAAGAAATTTGTGAAAAGATGGGAGTTGAAGTTATTAACCATCCAAAAAATTTAGGGTATGGTGCTGGAATAAGAAGTATTTTCTTAAAAGCTTCTGACATGGATTCAGATGTACTTGTAACATTTGATGCAGATGGACAACATAGAATTGAAGATGTTGCAAGTGTGATTGAACCAATTACAAAAAATAATGCAGATATTGTAATAGGTTCTAGATTTTTAAAAGATGAAAACAGTGAAAATGTTCCAAAATATAGGAAAATAGGAATTAAAGCAATAACAAGTATTACAGATTCTGTTACGAATCTAAAATTAACTGACTCACAAAGTGGGTTTAGGGCTTATACAAAAAAAGTACTAAAAGAAATTATTCCATCAGATAAAGGAATGGGTGTATCCACTGAAATTCTAATTAAAGCAAGTCAAAAAAAATTCAAAGTACAAGAAGTTCCAATAAAAATTTTATATGAAGGTGAAACTTCAACCCATCACCCGGTTTCACATGGTGCGTCTGTAATTTTTAGTACAATGAAATATGCATCCATAGAACATCCATTGAAATTTTATGGAATTCCAGGAATAATTTTTTTGGCAATAGGTTTATTCTTTATAGTATGGACATTACAGTCATTTTCAGAAACACGGCAGATTATTACAAATATTTCTTTAATTGGAATAGGAAGTGTAATTTTAGGAACCATGTTATCTATGAGTGCAATAATGCTTTATTCTTTAGTAAGTGTAGTACGAGAACGTAATAATCAGTAGTCTTGTATTTTAACTTGATAACGATATATTAGAAAATACAGGAGTTTGATGATAATGAAAGAATTTTTAAAAAAATTTAAAGATTTAGGCATAGTTGGAATAGGGAACATTACTGCATCATTAATTTCTGGAATTTTTTGGTTTTATTTTGCATCATTATTAGGAGCAGAACAATATGGAGAAGTTAGTTACTATATTTCTATAGCAGTAATTGCATCAACGTTATCTTTTCTAGGATTAGGTAATGCCATTATAGTATACACTGCAAAAGGTGAAAAAATTCAACCACCAATTTTTCTAGTCGGAATAATTTCGAGTATAATTACGCTTATTGCAGTTTTCTTAATATTTTCACAGATTGGTATGAGCCTATACATTGTGGGTTATGTGATTTTTAGTTTAGCTACTTCAGAAATTTTAGGAAAAAAACAGTACAAAAATTATTCATCATATTTAGTTACACAGAAAATCTTGATGGTTGGATTTTCATTATTTTTTTATTATTACATGGGATTAGAAGGAGTAATTTTAGGAATTGCACTTTCATTTTTTCCATATATTAAGCGAATTTATTCATCAATGAAAAATGATAAAATTGATTTTTCTTTAGTTCGACCTCGTATAGGATTCATCATCAATAGTTATGCATTAGATCTATCAAGAACATTCAGTGGGTATACAGATAAACTAATTGTAGCACCACTATTTGGTTTCGCCATTTTAGGAAATTATCAATTAGGAATTCAAGTGTTAGCAGTATTAACAATATTACCAGGAATAGTTTATCAATATATTTTGCCTCGAGATTCAAGTGGAGATTCAAATAAAAAATTAAAAAAATTGACAATCACAATTTCCATTATTTTAGCAGGACTTGGATTTATTTTAGCACCCATAGTTTTACCTATTTTATTTCCAAAATTTATAGAATCAATCGAAGTTATTCAAATTGTTAGCATATCAGTAATTCCATCAACAATTAATCTGATGTATATTTCAAAATTTTTAGGAAATGAATTAAGTAAAATTGTCCTAATAGGTTCTGGAATATTTCTTTCAGTTCAAATTGTTTCAATTTTTCTTTTAGGTGAATTATTTGGTGTAAATGGAGTGGCCGCAGCATTAGTTTTAGGATCTTCTGCTGAAGCAATATTTTTAATTAGTGTTAACAAATTTGTTTACAAATTAGATGAATAAATTATTGGTAAATTTAGATTTGGTAGAATATTAAAAATACCAGTTTAAATAACATATAACTTGTTAATTTTTAATGCGTGTAATTATTTTAATAATAATTGCGTGTGTCATTAGTGTAGGAATATTTTCTACTGCAATTTTTGTATATCAGTATACAATTCAAGATGGAAAATTAGTACAGATTGATAAAACTTCTGTTTTAGAAGAAAAATTTTATTCACAAAATTTTACTGGGAAAAAAATATTCATTCTTGGTTCAAGTTTAGTTAGTGCAGCAAATGCAGAATACATAGAAAACTATCTTTCAAAAAATGAACTAGACTATGAAATATACAATCTAGCTATGGCTAGTGATAAACCAATTAAAAGACTAAAGACAATTGATAATTTAATTAAGGTTAAACCAGATATTGTTGTATATGGAATTGGATTTAATGATGTATATGATCAAATTTCTAATGAATATTTAAAGTCTGAAATATCTTTACCTGATCCTAGATACTTTTTTTCACAATTTATGTGGTATTTGGAAATGAATACGGAATTAAATTTTAATGTTTTAAGTTCTACAAGAACGGTTAGTTTTGGAATTATCGATAATATTTTAGAAAAAGGCATCATAAATCCTAGACAAGATAAAGAAGTAATTGAAACAGATTTTACTTATTCAAATACTCCATTTTTCATATATCATAAATCAGATACAATTCCTATGAATGAAAAAGAAATGGAAATGGAAATCAAAGAATTGCCTTTAAATGTAATTAATCCGCCTGAAAAAAATAAAAATGTAATTGCACTAAAGAAAACAATAGATAGATTACAAGAAAATGATATTCAAGTGATAATTTTTACTACACCATACAACAAATTATTTTATGAAATATCTCCTAACTATGATCAAAAAGCATTTAATGTGATTGTAGAGGATTTAATTAAAAGTAGTAATACTAAAATTAATTTTCTTCACAATAAATACAACAATACACAAATTTGGCAATCTCATGATCATTTACTTGTTAATAAAAATTTAACTTTTTACAGTGAAGATATTTCTAAGATAATTATTAGTGAATTAAATAAATAACTTATAGATAATAAATAAATATTTTTACCATTACAATAAAAAATTTAGTAATAAAATTATGCTAATTTTTCAGATATTATCATACCTATAGCAAATTCTTTTTCATGAGAAATTGAAGCTAAAAATTGGTATTTTTTTTGCCATGTTCCCAATAGATTAACAGTTGGCTTTGAATTTGAATGAGATGTTTCTATAGATAGCATTGGAATTTTTTCATTGATTGATTTTTTAACTGCTTCTTTTATGGCAAACTTACCTGCAAAGTGTTCATATGGATTTGCATATTTTAAACAATATTTAATTTCAGATGGAAGAAATATGTTTTCATAAAAATTTGGTTTTATTGAATACGGAATTTTTTTAAATTGATCTACATCAGTAATGTCTATTCCAATTCCAAATTTCTCAATCATTAGTTTATTGATCAATATTTTTTCTTACCATAACTTTAGCAATTCCATCAACAATACATTTCCCATCATGGTTATTAGCAGTAGTTTTTATTGTGATTATTTGGGTAGATTCACTTTTATCAATAATTTCACCTTCTATAGAAATTTCATCGCCTGCAAAACAAGCCATTTGAAAATTCAATGTTTGAGAAAAATATAATGAATTTTTACCAGGCATATGCATTCCAATTAATCTTGAAAAAAATGAAGCTACTAACATACCATGACATACAATTTTACCAAATTGAGTTTTTGCAGCATAATTTTTATCGACATGTAATGGATTAAAGTCTCCAGTAATTTTTGCAAATTCATTAATTTTAGATTCATCAATTTGTACCAAAAATTTTATTTTGGTTCCAAGAAGAATTTCATCAAATTTGTAATCAGCAGGCGTATTAGTCATTTAGATCAACACCATGATTCTTAAGATGTTTTTTTATATCTGCCACATTAGCAACGTCCATAGCTTCATCAATGGTAAATTTTACATTAAATTCAGTTTCAAGTTCGGAAAGTAATACATATCCTTTGAAAGAAGTCCAACTCTCAATGGATGTAGGACTAGATTCATCATTAATACTAGAAGATTGTACTCCCATTATTTTTCCTATAAGATCATACAATCTTTGTGACATTATTCCATATTTACCTCAAGATAATCAGGTATGATAAATGGTGTTTTTAATGTGTAGTACCAATAATCTCCATCTTTTTTAAACCCACAATTTGGTAAAAAATCTTCAATAGGTTTATTTTTTTGAGATGATAGAAATTGTGTTTTTATCAATTCAACATTATGTTCTTTTGCAAGATTAATAATGTGTCCTAAGATTGCTTTTTCTACTTCTCTACCCATAACTCTACAACTTAAGAGAAATGTATCAATAAACCATTCTTTAGAATTTATTTTATTTATAATAAAAACACCAGTTATACCATTGTCTCCAAATTTATCTTCTACCTGTGCACATCCAACAATATATTCATCATTATCAGAAATTTTTTTGATATCAGATTCTTGATAGCGTTTTGTAGTAAGATTAAATTGATTTGTTTTTAATGTAAGTTGAGAGATTCTTGGAATTGTGAATTCATTGGAATCTTTAATTAGTATTTTGAGTTCTAAATTCTTCAAAAAGCTTTCTAAATTTGGGGTTGCTTGTTCAAGATTATTTCTTTTTTGTTGTTCAACATACATTTTTCCTCGTTTTGCATCTTCAGCAGTTATGTTTAGAACATCAAATTCAGTCATTTGTTTAAGTATTTCAGCATATTGTGATGAATCCAATGGTAAATCAACAGTTAAAATTTGTGGCATATTTAATTTCATAAATTCACGATTTACTGGATCATCATCAAAAAAAACCATACTATCTGCACCTATGTTTAATTCATTTGCAATTTCTTTTATGTTAGATACTTTATCATTCCAATTAATCCTCATTGATGCAAAATGTTCTTTTTTTAAAATCATGTATGGGTGTTCTTCAATCACTTTTAAAACATCATCTTTGTTGTTTTTACTATTTATTGTAAGTATTATACCACGTTGAAAAAGTGATAGTAAAATTCGTTGGAATTCAACATATGTATTTCCAGGCGGTTCAGGACCTAACATTATTCCATTAAATCCATCTTCACCAATGACGCCTCCCCACAAAGTATTGTCTAAATCCAGTACAATGCATTTTTTAGATAATCCCAAATGTGCAGTGACGTATTTCATTAAATCATTAGATAGATGGGGTATGTAATCAAGTGAAATTTTCATATCTCCAAAGAAAAATTGTTTAGAATCAAAAATATTATTTTCTCCATATTGTAAAATAAATCTATTAAAATCATAAACATAGACAGAATTAGACTTTGCAACATTATTACTCAATTTACGATTAAGATCCTCAATCATTTGATGAAATCCATATTCAGTTTTGGTTTCAAATATTCCATATGGAGAATATGTTGGAATATTAAAATTAGCAATAATTAATTTTGATTTAGTATTACTAGTAAAAACATCTATTAGTGTTTGAAGTTCTTTTAGTTTTTTTTCTACAAAATTTTTCCTTTCTAAAACAGAAACATTGTATGGGAAGTGAAAAAAATCACCTAAAATATTTTGAGTATCAATAATTAAAAATGTAATATCAGGAGAAAATTTATACAAGTCACTTTCAATGTTTATAATTTCTTGATTATATTGATTATAAGCACCAACATATGTAGTACAACCAATATTTTTATCTGCAGATTTTACTTGTATAGTTTCTTTAATTCCATTAATTGTAAAACTTGAAAGTATTCCAATTCGTATTTTTTTATTAAATTTTGTTTCTAAAATTTTAGCAGAATTATTAATGTAATAGGATAATTTGTGTTCAGCAGTCATGATTTTTTATATTATATCTTTTCAACTAATAATATAATTTTCAATTATTATCATTTAAAGGATTCTAAGAAAGATTTTAGGTAATGAATAGTAATTTTATTCATAGTAATAAAAAAGTGAATTTTATGCTTCATCTATAAATAATCAGATATATCAGAATTTACAGGCTTGATTATTAGTAATTATATTATCAAGGTAGAAATTAGTGGGATACAAAAATGTTATTCAATACAATAGAGTTCATAATTTTTTTCATAGTTGCAGTAACAATTCTAGTAGCTGTAAAAAATAAGAAATTTCAGCATGTATTTTTACTTCTTGCAAGTTATTTTTTCTTCTATTATACCAGTAATTATCTAATAGTACTTCTAATTTTTACTACTGTTTGGGATTACTATTTTGCACAAATAGTTTACAAAACAAAAGATCAAAAAATAAGAAAAACAATATTTGCTATAAGTCTTGCAGGAAATCTAGGTCTTTTAGCATTTTTCAAATATGCTGATTTTGCAATTGCACAATTTAATTTTCTTGGAAACGAATTAAATCTTAACGCACATATTCCAATGTTAGATTTAGCTTTACCAATTGGAATATCATTCTATACATTTCATTCTATGGGGTATATGATAGATGTGTATCGTAAACAAGTTGTTCCAAGTAAATCATTAAGAGAATATGCAATTTTTATAACATTTTTCCCTCAGTTAGTGTCAGGCCCAATATTAAGAGCAAGAGAATTTCTCCCGCAACTAAGAGAGAAAATGGAAGATTTTGAAAAGTGTATAAAGTTACGTCAAATTGTAGTCAATCAAACAAATTTAAAAATTGGTGTAACTTTGATGGCACTTGGATTTTTCAAAAAAATGTTTTTTGCAGACAATATTAGTCCGTTAGTTAACGATATTTTTGCAAATTCTTTAGGATTAGATTCTTTTACCATAATTCTAGGTACAATTGGTTTTGGAATTCAGGTGTATGGTGATTTTTCAGGATATAGTGATATTGCAATAGGTGCAGCATTAGTTTTAGGATTTAAAATTCCAGCCAACTTTAATAAACCATTTTTTGCAACATCACCATCAGAATTTTGGCGAAGATGGCATATCAGTTTATCAAGCTGGGTAAGAGATTATTTATTTTTACCAATTGTATATAGAAAAATAGGTTCAGACTTAGTATTAGCTGGCGGGTTAATGGTAACTTTTATCGTATTAGGTTTATGGCACGGAGCAGGATGGAATTTCATTGTATTTGGTTTCTTACATGGAATATATGTTACAGTTGAAACTCTAATTAGAAAAAGATCACCTGCTCTAGCAGATCATTGGTTTTTCAAAAAAAGAATTGGAAAAATATTTTCTATTCTTACTACTCAATACTTGATATTTTTAGCATTTATTGCGTTTAGAGTGCAAGATATAGATAACATGTTATTTGCTATGCAAAAATTTGTTTTCCTAGATTTCCAAACAAAAATTATAACAGAAACAATTGTTGAGTATAAATTTTCAGTAGTTCTAATGATTTTATTTGTTATATTGCACCTTGTATCATTCAAACAGAGAAACTTACCAGAAAAAATAGCTAGTTACAAATCAGTATACTGGATTTTATTTTTAGTTGTAATAATTACATTAATTTTATTCTTTAATTCTGGAAATCCAGAAGATTTTATTTATTTTAAATTTTGAAAATAAAAATAAATATTCAGACATAATTGATAATTTTTAGATCTTATCAAAATAATTTTTCAATTATTAAAAAATATATAAAAATCAATTAATGGTGAAAATTATATAATAACATCTAATCAGAAGTATAAGAATAGTTAACAATGACTGAATATGCACAAATAATTGATAATATTTTTGAAAAATTATTTTCTAAAACAGTTTTATCCATAATTATCATATCCATAATTGGATTATTATTTAGGATATATTTTACTTCATGGGATTTACCATTTAATTCGCCAGATGCATTTCTATTTATGGTTGAAGGGCTTGCGTATGCAAAAGGTGATTTTACAAATTTTTCTCCAAGATTCCTTTGGCCAGCGTTTAATTCAATATTTTTTGTATTTTTTGATTTTGATACTTATTTAGAATATACCAATGTAATGAGAATTATTTCTATTTCTATTTCTATAATTACAATTCCCGTATTATATTTAGTATCAAAACAAATTGTAAAAAAGAAATATGCTTTAATGGCAACAATATTTTTTACAATAGAACCAAATTTAGTAGAAAATTCTATTTTTTCAATAACTGAACCAATATTCATTCTTCTTGGTTTAATTGCATTTTATTTTGCTATGCAAAGAAATGATAAATATTTGCTACTTGCATTCTTTTTTGCAGGTTTATCATTTGATACACGTTTGAATGGGATTGTTCTCTTGATAGTTGTGTTATATTCAGGTATAATTAGAATCAAAACACGAAAAACCTTGTTGATGCTAGTGATTGGTTTGGGTATATTTTTAGCAATTAGTTCACCTCACATTATTTATCCATTACAAAATGAAACATCCTTTTTTCCAGTTATAGAAAATACAGTGGATACAATTTCTAATGAACGTGCTTATGTTTTAACATATGAATCAGATTCATCAAATGTAATAATTACTGCATTAACAAACGAACTTTCACATATTTTTAGAATAAGTATTCCATATCTTATTGCAATGGTTCCTTTTGGAATTATAATTGCATTAACAAATTTGAATAATCAAACAAAATTAGTATTTGTAGCAATTATTGCATCATTAATAATAGCTATACCACAATATACAATGTCTAATGAATACAGAAATTTATTTTTCCTTCTGCCATTTTTCTGTATTTTTTCATCTATAGGAATTCAGAAATTAACAGAAAAAATTGAAATAAAAAATTTATTTTTGATATTATTAGTGGCAGGATTAATTTTATTGTCAGCTAATTTTTTGAGAGATAGATCTGATATTGATCAGGCATATTTCATTGAAAAAGATGATTTTGGAAAATATATTGCAAATAATCTTGAGGGAAATATTGCTGGAAATATGCGCTTAGAAATTACACGAAATATGCCTGATCTAAAATTATCATCCAGCCATTATAATGATAAATTAGCATTTTTTGATCCTGGTGTTACAATAAATTCAATATCTCAACTAATGGAATATTGTAAAGAAAATGAAATTGATTATTTAGTTATAGAAAATGGGATAGTACAAAAACGTTATCCAATTTTTACTGAAATTATAATTCAAAATAATCAGTATGAATTTTTAGAGGAGAAATTTAATTCTGATGATATGAATTATCAAAAATTTAAAGCTGAAATTTTTAAGATTAATTGGGAACAATACAATGGTAATTGATAAAAATACGTCTAGATTTGCTTTATTGACTTACAGAGTTGAAGAAAAAATTAGTTTTTTTTCAAATAAACCAATTATCTCACTTTTCATTATAGGAATTATATCTATAGCAATGAGATTATTATTTTTTGAACCAGAATTACCAATTAGACAAGATGCCAATTCTTATTTTTGGTATGCTATGGATATGAGTATTTTGAAAAGTTTACCAAATTCACCGCATGCAAATGATGGTTGGCCAATGGTTTTATCAACAGTATTTTCAATATTTAATTTCAATAATTATTTAGACTATACAATTATTCAACGATTTACTACAATAGTAATTTCAGTATTAACCATAATTCCTGTTTATTATTTATCTAGAAGATTTTTTTCACCTAGCTATTCAATACTCGGAGTAGCAATATTTGCATTTGAACCTCATCTAATTCAGAATTCGCTTTTAGGTTTAACTGAACCACTGTATATTTTTCTTGGAATTAGTGCTTTATCATTATTTTTAAGTCAAAATAAAAAATTGGTATATTTTTCATTTGGATTAATTGCATTTACTACTTTAATCAGAGCAGAAGGCATTGTATTTTTTGTAATAATGGCATTACTATTTTTTGTTTTTAATAAAAAAAATAAAAAATTAATTGGCGAATTTTTAATTATTATAATAATTTTTGGTGCAGTATTTGGTTTAATGACTATAATCAAAACATCAAGTAGTGAATTAGATGATACTGCTGCACTAAGTATTGGAAGATGGGTAACAACATCAGTAACAACTCAAGAAGGAGGAATCACATTAGATAATGCATTCAAAGGAATTGAAACGTTAACTAAACGTTTGGCACAGTCGATGGTACCCTATTTTGCTTTATTTGTTCCATTTGGATTAATTTTACTTTTTAGAAATATAAATAAAAATAAATTACTAATTATCACATCACTGATAATTTATTTAATTGTATCAATTAGAATGCTATCTATTGTTTCGGATATAAGATTACTTTTTATTCTTTATCCGTTATTTGGAATTTTATCTGTATATACAATTCAACACTTAACACAAAAATTTGAATTTAAAAAAATCTTTTTAGTTTTGATAATAGGAGCATGCCTAATACTATCAATGTATTTTCTTTATTCTAATGACAATTCAAAATATCAAAATGAAGTAAATTATTTTGCAAATTATATGATTAATAATGTTAAAGTTTCAAATAATTTTTATCCTGAATCAGGATTAGTCTATGGAGTATGGGCATCATCTGAATTAATTTTTCCAATTACTAGTTCAGACGCAAAATATTCGGGTCCACAACTTTTAGATTATGTAAAAGATTCAAATTTTGAGTATCTCAGTAAAAATGCAAATTCTGTTGAAGAATACATACAATTAGCAAGGAATCAAAATCTTTCTCATTTAGTAATAGATAGTAATGAAAATAGAGAACAATATTTCAAAGATATCTTTTACAATGAAGAAAAATATTCATATCTAATTAAAGAATTTGACTCTTTGGAAGAAGGATTTACTCATTATAATGTGAAAATATTCAAAATAGATTACAACAAATTTGATATATTATTTAAAGAAAATTAATCCAGAAGTTTTTCATATAATTTGAGGTATTTTTTCCCTACTTCATTCCAATCATATTGCTGTGCAAATCTAAATGCATTATTAATTATTTTTTCTAATTTGGTTTGATGAGTAAAAATATAATTTATTTTTTCTATGAATAAATCTGAATTAATAGATAGTAAAAATCCTGTTTCTTCATTGATAATTAGTTCTTTGTTTCCTCCAACATTAGTTGTGATAACTATTGTTTTACATGCCATAGCCTCAAGAATAGTAGAACTAATTCCTTCATTTAATGAAGGCTGTATCAAGATATCAGAACCACGAATTAATGAAATTGTTTCTTCTTTTTTTTGATATCCAAAAAAATGAATATTTTTATAATTTTTTACTAGATCAATAATTTTTTGTTCTTCTGGACCAGTACCTAAAATAATTAGATGTACATCATTTGATAATTTTTTTGAAATAGATATTAGATTATCAATACCTTTTTCACGCGAAAGTCTCCCTACAAAGATTATTTGTTTGTCATACCTTCGATCAATCTTTGATGTTAAAGAAGAAAAATCTATTGCGTTTGGAATTTGAAATACATTATATCCTAAATTTGTATAATAATCATATGCCTCTTTAGAAACTACAGTAATTGCATCTGCCCAGGTTAATGCATTTTTTTCATATTTTTTTGATATATTTCCAGTTTGTTTTCCATGCAGTTCATTAATTTGTTGTGAAAATATTCCATGTAATGAAAGAATCTTTTTACCAGAAGTATTTTTCATTGCTAGAGCTGCAGGAATATTATGAGCATGAACAATATCTTGATTTTTTTTTAATTTTGATTTAAAAAATGATGAAATCATAAAACTTGGATTTTTTAAGCCTTTAATTGGAATTGTAAATGTATTTTCTGAGGAAATTATTTCAACTTTATGTTCATGTTTTTCCAAGAAATTTTTTAAACCTTGTATATGTTGTGAAATTCCACCTATACCCAATTGTGTAGGAGAAATGATTAAAACATTCACAAAACAGAATTGAGATAGAACCTTTTAAGGTATTGGATTAAAATGTACTAGATTATGGAATATAATTTTTATTTACTTCATAAATTAATACAAAAATCATTTTACCATCATCATCATTTGTAAAACTTGGTGATGAATAAACTAATTTTAATGGATCATCATCAGAATCATATTTGATATTTTTGTTACTTACTTCAACAAATCCATTTTTAAAAACTTGAGAATTTTCTTGAGTTTGTGGTTGATAATAGACTACAGGAGTAAAAGGCATCATTTGTCCAAGTAATGTATTTTCATAAAAATTTCTTGTAGGGGTTATAGCATCAGAATGTAAATAATTACCAGGTGTAAATCCAGCAATCTTTGAGAACCAATAAATTTTAGATTCATCGCCTCCTCCACCAGTTACATAAAGAGGATATTCATGAGAGGTACTACCTATATCTTCAGCAGCAAAAAATACTAGCATATAATCAACATCCATTTTTTCAAGTATTTTCCAACTATCATCGGGGGAACTCATCAATATTTTTGCCACTCTTGAAATCCCCTCAGTACTCAATGTTGCATTATCAACTAGTGTAGTTCTTTCAGATAAAGTAGTTATCCAATATCCATAATCCCACCATGCTGCAATGATTGAATTTTCAGGAGTATTGAGTTTTATCCATTCTAATGCTTCTAACCAGTCATTAGTAGGAGGATAAGACGTACCTCCAGTAAGAATCACTGGGGGAGTATCTAAATTACTTATCCAATTACTATTCTGTGGAAAAGTTAATGGAAGAGAAAATAAAAATAGAATTAGTATCACATATGAAAATTTAATTAAATTATTTTTCTTTCCATTAAATTTTACTTTAAAAATTTCTTTACTTAAAATGGATAAACTAATTGATGCTAATAAAATTAATCCCAAAGATGCAAATATTTCTAATCGAATAAACACTGAACTAAAGTAAACTCCAGTAATACCTAAAATAAGTACAAAAATCTTTAGATCATTATGAAGAAAAATTTTATTTTGAGATAATTTTTTTGTTAGTATTAGCCAAGCACCGAGACCAGCAAAGACCATCCAAATAGAATGAAGTAGAAATGATAGAGCTGCAGATGTAGGAGCATGTTCTGCAATAGAATCTGCTAATGGGTCTGTATTCGTTAAGAGAGGATTAATTGCATTAAAATACCTAAAACTGGGTAACCCTATAAGTCCAGATTCCCCACCTACAGTAACTAAAAATGAGCCGATGATAATAATAGTAATTAATAAAAATAACCCATTTCTTGTTTTATTTTTTTCAATACTAATTTTTTGAATAAATATACAACTCGTTAAAAATATGGTTGTTATAATCAATGAAAGACCACCTAAACCAAATACAAATGTGGGCCCTGGCCGTTCAAATAAACTTGAGACTGTAAGAAATGTACCTACAAAAAGTGGTATAGACCATAGTAAAAATTTATGATCTTTTCTCACAAATGGTAATGCAATAATAAACAATCCAATTGGAATTATGAAAAATTGATTTCCTCCCCACGAGGCTATTCCAAAGGCCATTACAAATCCACTAGAAATAATTTTTAAAGCAACAATTTTTTTATTGTTAGATTTAATTCCACTTAGAAATAAGTATAATCCTATAATACCATAAAAAATTCCTAATGGTTCTGATTTAAACCAACCAATACTACCTCTAAGTAGTATTGGAAGAGATACTGCAAATAGCATAGATGCAATAAGACCTGCAGTAGTTCCTCCAATTAATCGAACCAATGCAAAAATAGCAATTACAGTTAATGAACCAACTATGGCCGGAAATAATATCGTGTAATCGTATAAGGATGAATTCATTCCAAATATTTCATAAGTTATTGCAGTTGTGAAATGAAGCATAGATTGAGAAGTTGCAGAAACATCTCTACCTGAAGAATACCAACTTTTATCATCATACCACTCAAAATATTTCTCAAATCCATTTTCTACAAGATATTCAGTGGCACGAAAATTGAAAAATGGATCAAATTCATTTAATTCATTTCCGTATTGTGCTGGTTGTGATCTTATTAGAAATGATGTTGAAAAAGCTAAAACCAAAACACCGATTATTACAAGATGATTTAATTTGAAAGTAAATTGGTTAGACTGAAATAAAATAGATTGAGAGTTCAATAAGCGAATTACACTTTAAACTGTTATTACTCTTTTGAATAAATTCTATCACATTGTTGCTTGGGATGCATCATGGAACATCTGACTCTTTGCACAGCCAGCAGCAAGTTCATCACCTGCACCACGTCTCATGAGACCTCTGTATAGACCATCTTCAAGTTTTACACCTTCACGTTCTTCCCATTCCTCTACAGTGATAGAATATTTCTTTTGGATTCTGTCTCTGTACCATTCTGGAATTA
>Ga0315322_10001242_pt1 | contig 19654 bp, 16 predicted proteins | sample M110021515metaG_FD_203461 | JGI IMG/M metagenome (GOLD analysis project Ga0315322, IMG submission 203461) | Ammonia-oxidizing marine archaeal communities from Monterey Bay, California, United States - M1 100m 21515 | ecosystem: Environmental > Aquatic > Marine > Intertidal zone | place: USA...
TGAAGACGCAACAGCAAAGCCTGCTGAAGACGCAACAGCAAAGCCTGCTGAAGACGCAACAGCAAAGCCTGCTGAAGACGCAACAGCAAAGCCTGCTGAAGACGCAAAAGCAAAGCCTGCTGAAGACGCAAAAGCAAAGCCTGCTGAAGACGCAACAGCAAAGCCTGCTGAAGACGCAAAAGCAAAGCCTGCTGAAACCGCAACAGCAAAGCCAGCGGAAGCAAAAGTCGCTGATCAGAAACCAGCTGACAAAAATTCAAACAACCGTGGCGGTGATAATCGTGGCGGTGGTAATAACCGCGGTGGCGGTCCCGGCCAGGGTGGTGGTAATCGCGGTGGTTTTGGTGGACGTCAGCGTGAGGCTGCTCCGACTGACTCCGAAGGTAACGAACTCACTGAGAAAGTTGTTTTCATTAATCGCTGTTCCAAGGTGGTAAAAGGTGGGCGTCGCTTTAGCTTTTCTGCTCTAGTGGTCTCAGGGAACGAAAAAGGAGCTGTTGGTGTCGGATTTGGAAAAGCTAATGAAGTCGCCGAGTGTATCAAGAAAGCTTCTGGTGTTGCCACCAAGAGCCTTCAGAAAGTCAAGCTTAACGGCCCCACTATCCCTCACGAGGTTTACGCTGAATTTGGTGGTGGCAAGGTTCTCCTGAAGCCTGCTTCACCCGGAACTGGTGTGATTGCCGGTGGTGGTGTTCGTGCCGTCTGTGAGGCTGTTGGTATTCACGATGTTCTTGCTAAGTCAATTGGTTCCAATAACCACGCCAACGTAGTCAAGGCGACCATCAAGGCCCTCACTATGCTCCGCAACAAGGACGATATCAACGCGCTCCGTGGAAAGAAAAAAGAGAAAGCCATCTAATCCAGCCTTCCTAAATCCTGTAACACATTTTAAAAAATGAATCTGCATAATCTCAAGCCCAATCCTGGAGCCAAGCATCGCAAAAAGCGTCTTGGTTGCGGAGAGAGCTCCGGTCTTGGTAAGACTTCCGGTCGAGGCCACAAAGGTCAGAAGTCCCGTTCCGGCGGTGGCGTCCGCCCCGGCTTTGAAGGTGGCCAAATGCCACTTGCCCGTCGCCTTCCCAAGCGTGGATTTTCCAACCTGAAATTTCGCGATACCATCGCCATCGTAAACGTTTCCCAGTTGGAACAATATTTCGAAGCTGATACTGAAGTGAATGAGGAGACCCTTCGTCAAGTTAAGCTGGTCAAAGGACAGTGCGACAAGATCAAGGTTCTCGGGCAAGGCGAAATCACCAAGGCCCTCAAGGTCTCGGTTGATCAAGCAAGTAATTCCGCAAAAGAAAAAATCGAGAAGGCTGGGGGCTCTTTGGAGCTTTCCTAGTCGCTTCTCCCACATACTGGTGAAGAAGCCTTTTCACGCAATTTCCACGTTGGGCCCGGTTCGCCGGGCTACAGCGTTTTTTGCGTTATTGGGATTTCTTTGTCTTTCGGCCTGCAGTGATCGTCAGGATTCTCCTGCTTCTCTGCTCGAGGAGCAAACCCGAGTCTTTTCTGAGATGACCGAAGTGCTATCGGAGGTCGCGAATGGTGGTGACCGAGAAGCGGCTACCCTCAAAATCAGAGAGTTGGGAGAGGAGCTTAAGCAACTTAAAATCCGACTCGCGACCTCTCTCAAAAAGCTCGAACCATCCGACCGCGCCAGTATAGCTGGCCAAACAGATTTTTTGGAAGCGACCGCTGCTTTCCAGAAGGCCCAGGAATCTCTTTTCCGTTCTGGGAGGAACACCCACGAGCTTGCAAAGGCTCTAACTACGCATCACAACCCGGCCCCTCTAATTGGAGAGGGGAAAATCGAATAACTTTTCCAACATCTAAATCATCATGATTTCTGCATTTACCAACACCTGGAAAATTCCCGAGCTTCGGGACCGCATCCTTTTTACCATGGCCATGATCGTGATCGTGCGCCTCGGCGTACATCTGCCACTTCCTGGTGTGAACATGGATGTGATCCGCGAGTATCTTGAGATTCTCAAAAAGGATAACGAAGAGGGCGCCGGTGGCGGTGTCGGCGCGATTCTTAACGTTTTCTCCGGTGGAGGATTGACCAGCATGGGACTCTTTGCCTTGGGAATCATGCCCTACATCTCGGCGTCGATCATGATGCAGCTTTTGAGTGCGGTGGTTCCTAAGTTGGCCCGCCTAAAGAAAGAAGATGGTGGTCAGCAGAAGATCAACCAGTGGACCCGCTTCGTAACAATTGCGATTGCCGCGGTGCAGGGATTCTTCCTTGCCAAATCTCTAGAAAATCCTGAGAGCAATCCTCTTTTGCGTGGTATTGGAAAAGCACTTGATGCCACCGGTCAGGACCTCGTTCCGGCCTTTGCCGCCAACGCCGGTGGCTCTTTTGTAGCACAGACCGTTCTTATCATCATTGCAGGAACACTTTTCCTTATGTGGATTGGTGATCAAATTACAGAACGTGGAATTGGCAACGGGGTTTCTCTGATTATCTCGGTGAATATCATTTCGTCTCTTCCGGGTGTCATCGTGACGATCTGGAACACCTTCGTGATCGAGCGTGGTGACAACCCATTCAGCCCGCTTTTGATCGTGCTGATGGTGGTGCTTTTCCTTTTTGTGATCGCTGCGGTGATTACGATTACACAGGGTCAACGAAGGATAGCGGTGCAGTACGCCCGGCGTGTTGCGGGCCGCCGTGAAATGTCTGGTGGCACACAATACCTTCCTCTCAAGGTAAACTATGCCGGTGTTATGCCCGTCATTTTTGCCACCGCTATTCTCCAGCTTCCGACTCAGTTGCTTGGCCAAATGACTGACGCTTCATGGGTACGAACCATGGGTGAGCTCCTTTCTCCGAATGACATCTGGTTCTACCTCCTCTCTGGCTTCATGATCTTCTTTTTCAGTTTCTTCTGGGTGGCGACTATGTTCCAGCCTTCGGAGGTTGCTGAAAATCTTAAGCGGGGTGGTGGCTATATTCCAGGGGTACGCCCTGGAAAGCCAACGTCGGACTTCTTGGACTATACCATGACCCGTCTTACTTTTGCGGGGGCTCTTTTCCTTACTCTGATCTTCATGATGCCATTCTTTATTGGACTCGCTCTTGATCTGGGTGCGAACAGTCTCGTGACATCCTTTTTCGGTGGTACTAGTCTGCTGATTTTGGTGGGTGTCTTACTCGATATGATGCGCCAGATTGAAACCCACCTTCTGCAGCGCCAATATGATGGTTTCCTCCGTAAGGGAAAAATTAAAGGCCGCCTGCAACGTCAGATTTCGGGCCAGCAAGCGACCAGTGCTTCGGTTCTGTATCTCTGGGTGGTTCTTGCAATGATCATCATCGTTGCTGTGGTTGCTTTTTTCATTAACTAGTAGATGAAATCCCGGCACTTGGTCTTCCTCGGCCCTCCGGCGTCGGGGAAGGGGACCCAAGGTCGCCGTCTGGCCAGAGAAAATCACTTGGCTTATCTTTCGACAGGGGCGCTTTTACGAGGCGCCCTTCGTGATGATACTGGGCTCGGTCAAAGAGCGCGTTCTTTTTTGGATCGTGGCGAATATGTACCGGATGAAATTATGATCCCCATGGTGCTGGAGTGGGTTGGCAAGCAAAGCGATGGATGGTTGCTGGATGGGTTTCCGCGCACTGTCCCTCAGGTAGAAGCGCTTGACTCCTTGCTCGAGGTGAAACCTTTGGCAATCATTTTGCACGTCGCGGATGATGAGTTACGGCGACGAGTGGCGTGTCGTCTCGAATGCGTAGAGTGTCATAGAGTTGCTCGTGAAGGTGAGGGGCAACAGTGTCCTGAATGCATGGGTAAACTCGAACCTAGGGCAGATGACGCGGCGGAAAATTTTGAAAATCGTTTAGCTGAGTATCGGCGTTTGGTCATTCCTGCTGTGACCTATTATTGCGATCAACAGCGGGCGCGCATCGTCAATGGAATGGGCTCCCCTGATGAAGTTTACGCCAGGGTGAGAGGGTAGAGAAGGTCTCTTGTTTGAGTTTCAGTGATGGGTCCAGGTGGGATGCTTTTTCTACGTCTTGACCGTTGGACGCCTAATCGTTAACTCCTCTTACCATGGCCAAGCGTTCTAAGATTCCCATTAAGACCAAGCAGGAGATCGCAATGATGCGGGAGGCGGGGAAGGTGGCGAGTGATGTTTTACAGCGGACGGCTAAATTTATTGCAGCAGGGAAAACGACCCGTGAGGTCGATGAATATGCCTTGTCTTTGATAGAAGAACACAAGGTGAAGAGTGCCTTTTACAAATATCGCGATTTTCCGGGCTATACTTGCATCTCAATGAATGAGGAGGTGGTGCATGGCATTGGTGGCGATCGCGTTATCAAGGATGGTGATCTAGTGAAGCTCGATGTAGGAGTGAAACGGCAGGGATGGATCGGTGACAACGCCCTCACAGTGCCGGTTGGTAAAATCAATGGCGAGCAGAAGCGGCTTCTCGCTGTGACAGAAGAGTCTCTTTTTGTGGCAATTTCTCATGCCCGGGCAGGTGCTGCGCTTTATGATCTTTGTGGATCGGTTGAAGATTATGTAAGCAAGTTTGGTTTTACCGTCGTTAGAGATCTGGTAGGCCATGGTGTTGGACGCCAGTTACACGAAGAACCACAGGTGCCCAATTACCACCCTGGCGGGAAATCACCCATTTTAAAGGCTGGGATGATTTTGGCGATCGAACCCATGATCAATGCAGGGGTGGGAACCGTTGATTGGTTGGACGATGGTTGGACGGTTTCGACTTCGGATCGCAGGCCTTCGAGTCACTTTGAGCACACTGTGCTTGTGACCAATGGTGATCCTGAGATTCTGACTTGGCGTCCAAGAACAGCTTTGCCGGAGCAGCTTGGTATCCCTCCATTGGGATAGGGGCAAAAGGCTTGAGTCTGCTGATCTTTCGGATCCGTAAACGAGTGGTTTTCTTTGCCAGCGAGGCCCGCCCGGAGATCTGATCCGTCCACGGAGAGGAACTTGGCGGATCCCAATATGGGCCCAAGAAGACAATAGTAAAATAGGGGAGGCTACCGCCTACTCTAATGAAATGGTTGCTGATTTGACAGCGACGTTGAGCCTGTAGTTCTGCCCGTGGTTTCCGACGATTCCACCACTGTCTTGGCCGACTTCAAGAATGTCGATGGGCTGAGCGCTCAGACGGAAATCGTTAGGCTTTACAGAGTTAAGCTCTTCACCGGCCAGAAGGGTGACATTTGTCTCACCAACGATGGCTTGAAAGGAGCCTTTGCAATTTGAGGGAACTTTGAGGGAGGTAGTCTCTGGTTTTCCTCCCCGGCGGACGGTGAAGCAGAGGTGCCCATCTTTGAGGTAGAGAGACCAACCGTGATTGGAGCCACCTTGGGAGAGGATGACTCCTGAGGCAGGGAACTTCTCTATCTCGGCCGTGATCTTGAAAGGGCGATTTGCAATGTTTGGAGATGTTTTAGAAGTAAAGGTATCACCAGGTTTGATGTTGAAGATCTTTTTCCCGGAGGGTTTAATTTTCTTGTTTTTCTGTTCTTGTCGCCAAGAGCCGAAAGGAACGATACCTCGTTCTTTGGCCCATTGGTCATATTGGGCTGCCATCTTCTGCACCTTTTCTGGATGCTTTTTTGCGAGGTTCTTCATTTCGGTGCGATCCGAAGGGATGTTGTAGAGTTCCCATTTTCCTCTTACGCTCTTGGCAACGAGCTTCCAATCACCATCGCGGACAGCACGGTTACCCTCGTGCTCGAAGAAGATGGGCTTACCCCGTTTGAGGGCCTGACCCTTGAGGATTGGGACAAGGGAAGTTCCTTCAACTGGAATCTTATCCTTAGGGTAAGTGGCCTTGGCGAGATCCAGGCAGGTAGCCATAAGGTCGATAAGGTGCGTAGGCTCGGCTGAGTTTCGTGAGTAGGGATTGAGAGTTGGGCTGGTAGAGAGAACCATTGGAGCCTTGATACCCTCAGGCCAATGAGCGATAAGAGGCGAGGAAATACCGCCTTCGTGAACCCAGTGTTTGTATTCACGAAAAGGAGTGTTTGAGACATTAGCCCAGTTTTCGCCGTATCCGATTTCAGTTTCAGGAGGTCCGGGCATTACGCCTTTGCCGCGGCGAAGCGGGTAGCCATCTCGAGATTGGGTGGGAACCATATTGGTTTGAAGTTCGTTCTTTCCCATAGGTTTTAGGGTGGGTTTGGCTGGGCGTTTGAGCGGGCCGACGAGCTTTCCTCGACCAAAGCCTTCGGCACAGCCTCCATTATCCTGAAGATAGAAGATGAGGGTGTTGTCGAGTTGCTTGTGATCTTCGAGGCACTTGACGATACGACCGATGCCTTGGTCCATATTATCGACCATTGCGGCGTAGACTTCCATGCAGGCGGACTCCCATTCCTTGAGTTCGACTTTGGACCAATCACCTACGGGTCCGGGAATTTTCCACTTAGGATCAATGAGTCCGAGTTGCTTCATCTTTTTGAGGCGGACTTGGTAAACGGGGGCGTAGCCGTCGTCGTATTTGCCATCGTACTTAGCGATGTCCCCGGGAAGGGCGTGCATGGGCCAGTGAGCGGAGGTGTAGGCGACGTAGTGGAAGAAGGGCTTGTCGGCGTGGTCTTTGAAGTGGGATTCAAGATATTGGACGGTGTTGTCTGAGATGGCGTCGGTGTAATACCAAGTCTCGTCCGGATCGTATTCGGGGTCGTTCTCAGGAGTGATTTGGATGTTGTCACGGGTGAGTGAGTTGGGGTCGAATAGGGAGCCGGCACCGTGGATGGTACCAAAGAATTTGTCGAATCCACGTTGACGGGGCCAGTTATCTTTAGGGTCGTTAGCAGAAATCTTCGGAGTGACATGCCACTTTCCAGCCATATAAGTGCGGTAGCCGGCAGGCTTGAGAGCTTCAGCAATGGTGGCACATTTCTTGTTAAGGTATCCTTGGTATTGGGGAATACCGTAATTACCGGTCATGTGCCCGATCCCAGCCTGATGGGCGTAAAGTCCGGTGAGGAGGGAAGCCCGGGTTGGGCAGCAGCGGGCAGTGTTATAAAATTGGGTGAAGCGCATCCCCTTGGAGGCGAGACGGTCGAGGTTGGGCGTTTTGATTTCGCCACCGTAACAGCCGATGTCGGAGTATCCCATATCATCTGCCATGATGATGATAATGTTGGGTCGTTCATTGGCCTGAAAAAGGAGAGGGGCCACGGTGAGGGATGCGAGAAATTTCAAGAAAAGTTTCATAGGGAGATTACGTGCGATCTGAGTCGTATTTTCATGAAATCACCCTTGTGTCGTGAACTTTGAGACCATTGGAGGGCTAGTTGAGCCAGGTGTAACCGGCATTTAAGTAGGTCGCAAAAGTGACCCAGAGGAGGTAGGGAATGAGAAGGTAGGCTGCAAACTTCGAGAGCTTTGCAAATTCGCGAATGGTGAGAGTAATGAAAATCCACATCAGGATAATGACCACGAGGGCGGTTCCGACTTGATGTAGCCCGAAGAATAGAGGAGTCCACAAGAGGTTGAGAATGAGTTGAATGAAGAAGAAGAGAGTGGTTCGGTTTTTTCCGATTCGGTTCGGGTGACGATGCCAAATCAAAGCAAAACTGCTGCCGATCATAAGATAAAGGGTGGACCAGACGGGGCCAAATATCCAGTTGGGTGGACGGCCGGGAGGGTGTTCCAGAGCTTCAAACCAGTCTTTTAGTGATGGGGAGGTGAGATAACCTCCTCCTGCTCCCAATATGAGCATGGAGAGGGCGCAGAGGATAATTTTAGAGGGGAGAAAAGAGAGCATGGACGAATGGGATTAAAATTTCTTTCAGATTGGTCAGATCTTGTGGAGGAAGAATCAGGAATCGGGCGAGGCTCTGGAATGGCAAATGTCAGGGAATCGTAATGATGCCCATGTGGTAATGTTATGAATCATAAAAAAGACCCCGGCCGATCGGCGGCAGGGGGCTTTTTTAAGGGGCGGTGAATGGAAGCTTAAGCTTTCATCAAAGGGCCTTTATCTTATTTGTCGAAGCTCAGCCCGCGGAACTCGTCGGCCGCGGCGGAGACGGCCTGTTCAATTGGAAGGCGCTCGGTGGAGGATCCGGTCCAGAAGCCGTGGCCGCTGGTGTTGTTAAGCATGTACTGGGCGTCGGATGGAGTTTCCATGGCGGCACCGTGGGCCACGAGAATAGTATCGGGGCTGAGCTCGCGACACTTTTGATAAACCTTCTCGGTCTGCTCGGCTGTCTCTTCAATCGTCATGCCATTGTCATAGCCTTTGATGCCACCCTTGGTCGTGCCCGCGTGGTAGCAGAAAATATGGGGCTTAGCTTGCTCGCAGATCGCGTAGGAATCCTCTTCGGTGAAAGCTAGTCCGACAGAAACCATGTCCATCTCTTCCTTGGCGAGAATGAGCATGTCGATTTCGTTTTGGATGGTGATGCCGGCTGAAGTGATGACTTTGAAAATCTCGGAATCGTGGTCCACATAAGAAACTGATGGTCCGATATTTGAGACAGACTGAACGCCCATGTCTTTGCATTGTTGAAGAACCATGCGCATGTCCTTGAGGGGGTCGTTGGCATTTAGGCAGGCGCAGACGAAGGATTTTCCGCTGAGGGCTGGCATAATGTCCTCGCGGGTGTAGTCGAGGGTCTGCTTGTTGGAGTCCAGAATGGGCCACATCATGGACATGGTGCCCATGCCGTTGGCGCGAAGTCGGGCTCCGGAGAAAGTATTAATGCAGTCGGAGCCGGCCGCTTCCTGGAGTTTGGCAACGAGGCCAGATCCCGCCGAAGAGATCATAATGGGAATACGAGCGTCAACCTTGGCTTGCAGGTTAGCGAGAATTTGCTCAGTGGTGATGCGTTTGGTGATCATGAATTTAGGAACTAGTTGATATTTTGATAGAGAGAATTTTGGTAAGCTACCGGTAAGTGATAGCGCGCCGGAAGGTGGGTAAGTTGAGAGTTTGGAAGGGCGTTGGCAATCGCGTAAGCAACAGATTCTCGATGAAGATCGTCTCTCGGGCTAAGCATGACGAGCCCCGACCGCAAAGAAAGGTTAGAGGTTCGGATGAGAGAAGCATGGCAAAATGTGATTTTCGGGACTTAGTCGAGACGAGGGATTTCGAATTGATCGTTGGTACGGGAATACCAATCGGGGGAGGCCATGCGGGCCAGAGGGTGATATTTTCCGTGTTGGAGATATCCTTTGTCATCCATGAGACCGTCACGAACGTGAACGTAATGAACAATGCCGACAATCAGCCGGTTGGTTCCAATTTCGATTGTTGAGTGTTCGGTGCATTCTAGCGCGACCGGAGCATCGGCGATTCGTGGGACGGAAATTTTTTGAGAGGGAAGAGTGGTTAGGCCGTTGAGGTCGACTTCACTTTCACCATGTGGAAGAGTTGCGGAGGTGGCGACCATCACTTTGCCAAGCGGTTCATCGACCGTATGAATGACGAATTCTTTGGTTTCGCGAATGTTTCGCGCGGTGTCTTTTGGAGTCTTTCGATCTTTATTTCCGGGAGCAAATGCAACAAGCGGTGGATTGGAGCCAAAGACGTTAAAAAAAGAAAAGGGGGCAGCGTTAATGTTCCCTTCGCGATCCTGAGTTGTGACCCAAGCGATAGGCCGAGGTGTAATCAGGGATGCGAGAATACGATAGCGGTCGCTGGGAGGAATTGCTTCGAGATCAAAGGTCATGGAAAGACAAAAAAGAAAATGGTCATCAGCTCCCCGCTCGCTCTAGTCATCTTTAGGCGGCTGGCTTTGGCTCCTTCTTCTTGAGAGCTGCCTTGGGCTCTTCTTCTGGCTCAACAATCTCAACTTTGGCTCCTTCTGGAGCTGCTGAAAGTCTATTGGTGACCAAGTGCCAGCCTTCGATAAGATTCTTGCTGACAACGAGATTTTCAGGATCGGTCCAGATGGGAGTAATCTTCTGCCGCTTCAGGGTAAACTCAGTCGGGTGGATGGTGAGAATTTCGTTTGGTCGGTATAAGGTGTTACGGGGAATGACAAAAACATTCGGAATAGTGGCTCCCTCGAGGATGGCGCGCACTGGTTGTCCAATTCGGAGAGGTTCGGTCTTATGCTCACTTTCAGATCGTTCCAAACCAAAAGGATCGTTCACTCGGGCAATCACAAAGAGTTTGCGTGATTTAGCGTCGAGAATTCCTTCCGTGCGAACAATTTTCCCGTTCCAAGTTTGCTCGGATCCTTCGGTCAAGGCATCGACTAAGGTGACATCGACAGGTTGATCTTCGGGGTTGTTAGGAAGGTTGACGTGTTCCAGTTCCCTCGCGGAAAGAGATAGTCGGACCTCCGCGAAGTCGGTGGAAAATATTTCCCCGAGGACTGTCCCGGAACTTACGGATTGTCCTAAGCCAACGATTCGCTGCCTCACCCGACCGGCATATGGAGCGATAACTTCGGTGCGTTCTAGGTCACGAATGGCGTCATCGAGATCTGCTTGGGCGGCTTTTACATTCGCGTTTGCTTCCTTGAGTTGGGGCTTACGAAGGACAAGGTCGGTGGGTGGTTCAGTGTAACCAAGATCGTTCCAATCGAGGAGGGCTTGCTTGGCACGTGCCTCCTCCTGAGCTAGGCTTGCTTCTGCTCTCGCAAGGCGGGCAAGAGCAGCAGTTTTAGCGGTTTGGAAATCGGTAGGATCTATGATAAGTAGAGTTTCCCCTTTTTTAAAAAATGACCCGCTTTCAAAATTTGGTGAGATTTCACAAACCCGGCCGCCGACCCGTGGGGTTAAGGAGGTTTTGTTGTGGGATTGAACGAGGCCCTGAGACTGAAGGATAACTTGGTAGTCCGCTCTCTGGAGGAGGTTGGCTTGGGCCTCAATTAGCCTTCGTTCACCGAGGCGAGGACGCGGCATTTGTTTCTCTTCAGCCAGTTGTTGGAACGAAAAGTATCCCACGGCCAGGACGGCAATAGGAAGAATGATGCGGATCAGCTGAGCCATAAACTGTGTAATTGTAGCCCTAATTACGCAAAAGGCGAGCAGGGTCTAACATTCGATTTTTGAACAGCTTCTATCCGGCCTGTTGGAGCGGTTTGATCGAACCTTTAGCAATTTCCCTCAATTCGTCGATATTCGGAACATCGGTCCCCGGTCCAAAGGAGCGATCTTTAAGAGATTGGATGGATTTCTGGATTCTGCTGCGAGCTTCTTTCGATAATTGAGTATCGCGGAGTAGACCTTCGAGGAAGGCCAACAAGCTGACAGGGGTGAGGGTTCCTGGAAGTTCAGGGCCGTTTCGAATGACAATCTGCTCCCTTTTTTTAAAGAAGAGGAAGTAGATGGAGACGCAGACAACAGGAATCAGCAGGCTTATAAGCAGGAAGTAGGGTGGGGATTTTGAGGAACCACCTTGGATCGGAGTGGTTTGCTCCACCGCGACAAGATCCACATCCTCATATTTTTGTAGAGTGAGGCCTTCATCGTCTGCCGTCGAAAGATTGGCAAGAACCTCGGGGAAGGTGAAGTTTTTAGGAAGATTTTCAGATTTGGGCTCGAGGACGAGGCGCCATTCGTGAGTCGAGATGGGGGCGCCATCATCGGTCCGGGCGTCGAGTTCATCGACTTGCAATTCCCGATCGTCGGTTGAGGCGATTTTAAAGCCCTCGATAGGAAGTTTGATTAATTTTTCGATTGCTGGAACAAGCCCGTGTCCGGAGGCCCGAATTTCAAGGGTGACGTTGCCCTCTTTCTCTGTTTCGCGTTGGTCGAGAATCATAGCGAGTGAAAGGTCGCGGTAAGGTCGCTCCGGAGTTTCGCCACTGGCATCGATCGGGATCGCGGCGGAAGCGATAGGAAGAACGACGTAGCCGGAGGTGTCGAGGAAATCGAGGTCAATCTTGAGTGGTGGGACGGCATCGATTTCGGGGCCCTTTGGCCTGAGGAGGAAGTAAGCGTAAGGAGTGACGGTCCAACCATCTTGGGCGTCAGTTCGGGATGTGACCTTTGAGTTGTGGAAGGTAAGTGAGAGGATTTCAAAGTGTTCCTCAAGAACGCTGCGGGCGCCCTTTTCGAATTTGTCGCGGTAGTCTTCGGTTGGACGACCGTAGTTGTATGAATAGGGCGAATTGTTTTGGTTGATAAGGTAACGTTGGAAGCCGCCCGACTCACGCTCGATTTCTTTGGTGTGGCGGAGATTGACGAAGAGACCAAAAGGTTTACCGGCGTCAATTTGGTCGGGTCCATCTAGGTGAACATCGAGTTCGATCTCAGTGATGAGGTCTTGATAGTATTCGAAAACACGGGCTGCTTCCTCGATGCGCTCGTGCTTGCCGGTGATTTGGAGGGCTGCTTCTAAAAAACGGTATTTGAGATCTGCTTTGACGTTAGCGAGGCGTGAATTGAGCGTGTTGGCAAAATCGTCAAGGTGACGTTGTCTAGAAGATTCTGGGATGCTTTCGAGTGCAGCTTTGATTTTCGCGAACTCCGCTTGAATGGGTTGGTGCTCAGCTTTGAGTGCGGCAAGATCAGGGGAACCCAGTGCGGCATAAAACCAGGTGGTAAAGGCTTCGGTGGATTCCTCGTCTTCGAGAGGAAGGGTCGAGATGTAATCTGAAGCAGCAGCGGCAAGGTCTTCAAGCGCGAAGGCCTTAGTGGTCGAGTGCTCGGGGTGTGAGGCGAGACCCGCCTTGTAGTTAGACTCCTCGTATTTAATCGAAGCGAGTTGTAATTTTAGAGCCCAGTCGTCGGGGTGCTGATTGAGCGCGTCGAGGCACAGGTTTTTGGCAGCGGCATAGCCTTTGAAGATTTGGGCAATGAGTTCCTTGTCTTTGCGGTTGGTTTTAGCCTGCTCTTGCAACTTGGGGTTGGGCCAGAGAAGAGCGAGGTTTTGTCGCATACGACGGAGGAGCGAGGTGATGGTGCCGGCGTCGAGTTTGGAAGTTTCTCCAAAGACCGATGTGAGGGCTTCAATTCGCCAGACTTCGGCTTGAGAGTGAGCTCGAATGAAAGCATCGGCAAATTCTTCCTGAAAGTTCTCATCAAGTCCGAGTGCCTTCACTTCCGAAACCATATTGGCTAGAAGCTTGAGGTTGCGTTCCTGCTTTGAGCGTGTGAGCGGGATAGTCTCGGCTCGTTGGTTGTAGCCGTAGTAATAAGAGTAGCTGGAGCGGTAGCGGCTCTGCTGGTTTGGGTTATTGTTCTCAGCCCAGACCCGGATCATTTCGCGAACCAATTCCTTGCTTTCGTCCGGCTTTATTTTTGCAAGCTTCTTGAGAATCGGAAAGGCTTTCTCCTCTTCCTTTACCTTGAGGAAGAGTTTGGCGGAGAGCACGATATTTTCAAGTTGCACTGGGGAATCGACTTGCGCGAGCCACTGTTCATCGGGGCGGGTACGAAGAAGGTCGCCGGAAGGGATAGCTGGAGTGTTACGAGAGCTGGTTTGTTGAACGGGTGGCTTGTAGCGGGAGTAGAAGAGATTGCCATAGGCATCGACCTGGGCCTGCGGGCGCATCGAGTTTGAGGTGTCGAGTCGATAGGAGCGTTCGGCCTCGGCATTCCAGTTACGAACGTAAAGAGTCAGGATTTCCTGCCACGGCTTGAGGTTGATTTTCTCATTGGAAGTAAGGGCTACAACCGCTGCGGTCTGGAGCTTGAGTTGCTCAAGTCGGAAATCCGCCGAGCGATGCTCACGAACTTGTGAGGCCATAGCTCCGACGGTTGCGAGGATTTCAAATCCCTCGGCGGATGCGTTGGCGAATGTTTCGGTCAACCAATCGCTTCCGGTGCCATCTTCGAGGTCAGGGACGAGAGCGAGGGCTCGATAAAGAGCTTCAGCTCGTTCGTTGAGCGGCGCTTTTTTTTCACTAATAATTCCGAGAGAAATCTGCCAAGCGTTTTCAAGATGCTCGCCATCTCGATTTGCGGAGTAGGATTCGGCATAATAGCGACCGAGAAGGTTTAGGGCAGCGTGGTTTTTCTTTTCTTTGGCCTCTTTGAGTGAAGGAAGAAATGTTGTGGTTTCGTCGAGGTGTCCGGCCTCAATCAAGAGCCGAGCAGTGCGAGCTTTTGTTTCCTCGTCGCCAAGGCCAAAATAACGAGTTCCTTTTGCGAGGGTTGCAAAGAAATCGCGGGGAGGCTTGCGGTCACCTTTAATCAAACCAGCGAGCTGGGGGAGGATGGAATTGTCAGGAGCCTTCTGTGAAGCGTCGGTTAAGGCGAGAAATTCTTCGGGCCGAAGATATTGTTGTTGCTGGTGTTGCTTGGCACCAAGACTGGTGAGTTCCTTGCGCGGACGAACGGTGACCGGCGCGTTGAGTTGGGTGACAATTTGGCGAAAGGCTAGGGTTGCATCACCGGAAGGGAGGGCGGAGAGGTAGTCTTTGACTTTGCCCCAGCGCCCTAAGGTGACGTCGAAGGTAAAAGTGTTGAAGTCGTTTTTAAAGGCAGCGAGCTTTGCCTTGTCCTCCCGTTGTTTTTTAATCTGAGGGTTTTCCGGAGGGCCGACTTCAGGATCTGCGGGCACTTTTGGAATCACTGCGCTAGCTTTCCCTGCCTCGTTTTTCTCAGTGAGTCGGCTGCCGAGGATTCCGGAAGTGGTACGATCGATTTTAAGGCCCTGCAGCATTTTAGTTCGCTGCTGTTCGGGTGTTTGAGGTGCTTTAGGAGGGCGGGGTGCCTTTGAAGGGCTAGCTTGTCCATTTGGCACCTCCAAAACTTGGATTATTTCTGGGGTGATCTTTGTTGCGAAGGAAAGGGGGAGGGGTTTCTGAGCCGATGCTGAGATCAGGGTAAGCGAAAGCAGCAGGGTGTTCCTAAATTTCATGATGGTAGGATCGTGAAGTGAACGATGGGGTGACTATGAGCCGGAGCCATCCGCCGGTGGTCCCTGACCCGCGCCGCGGGAATCTTGGGGCTTTTTCCCAGGCTTAGCTTTTGGATTCGGGCGACCGCCCGAGCTACAGCCCTGTCATTGGCTCGGAATCGGCAGGCCGTAAAGTTCGGTCGGTTCGGCGCGGGCCAAGCGGATTGCTGATTCGAGATCGGAGAGGTGCTTTTCCTTATCAGATCCGGTCTGGGCGAGAAGCTTGTATTCCTGCCTAGCGGCTTCGATTTCAGGTTCCCACTCCTCGGCAGGTAGGCCTTCCAGCTTCATGAGGTAGGTCATATAGTAGCGGGCGTTGGCGAGAGCGGAGAGGGTTTCTTCCTTAAGCTCGGATGAAATGGTGGTGTCGTCGTTAAGTTGTGAAACGAGCTTGGCGAGGTCTTCACGGGCCTCGGGAAGGCCTGAGTTCTGCATTTTGGCCTTCGCGATTTCCAGCTGAATCCGCATCGAGGTTTCCTTGTGCTCTTTGGGAAGTTTAGCGAGCGCCTTCTGATAGGAATCAATGGCTGAGGTCCAGTTATTCTCTTTAACGGCGGATCTAGCTTGGGCGAGGAACGCTTCGGTGTGATCAAGTTTGACCTGTTCTTGACCGGGCCCATAATGATAGGCGGCAAAGCCAAGGGGGATAAGGAGCCAGAAGGTGGCAAGGATGATTCTCATGAGATTGGGGTTTCTTGAAAAAGAGATAGCACTTTCTGGCTCCGGAAAAAAGGCCCCTTTTCAGGGGGGGTGCTTAGGAAGATGCTGGATTCGCCTTGGCGTAGGGAAGCCGGGCAATTTTGTGGATTGAGAAATAGGTGTCGAGGGCGGTGGAAGCGACGGTGCCAAGTTTGGGGAGGTCTAGTGAGCCGTCCTCGTCGAGAGTGTGAGTTGGAAGATTAATAAATTTGACTCGTCCGACGATAAGCTTGGTGTTGTTTGAGGGGATATCGATAATCTCTTCGAGAGTGAGCCCGATATGAAGTGGGCTTTCTGTGACGAAGGGCGCTTCAAAATTTGGGTGATGGGTTTCGGTGAGGCCGGTTGCTTTAAATTCGGAGATTTCGGAAGGGTAGCGGGCCGAACATTGGTGGGCTTTTTCCAAAATTTCGCTAGTGACGTGGTTGAGGCTCCATTCCCGCATCATGAGAATGTTTTTCAAAGTGTGCCGATCAACAGTGTCGGGGCGGGTCACCATTCCGAGAAGAATCGGGTTGGACCCAAGATGGGTGACACTTGAAAATGGTGCGAGATTGGAGACTCCAGTAGTGGACCGGGTGCCGACGAGGCAGATTGGTTTGGGGCCCGGAAGAGAGGTGGCAAGTTGGACGCGAGGGAGTTTGGCCATCGCTTCCAAATTCTCAGTTGAGATTAACATGGTTGACCCTCGGGCTAATTAACCTGGTGGCAAGGACGAGATTACTTTGGGCTCTTGAATTGGAGGTTCGCAAAGCGATTTGGCGGTGGTTGTTCCATCGAGGTCGGAAATTCGCTCATCAAGAACGATATCCGTGGCAAGGTGGATTGGGTGGAGTAAGCTTCTTTTCCCTTTCTTAGAAAACGCTAGGTAAACAGCTTGATGAAGAGCGCTAGGTGGCACTAGGGTGAAAATCTATTCGATCTGTTGCGAATGAATTGATAGTCATTCCGACTATGAAATGGTTTGGAGTTGGTTTTTGTTTAATTGGATTGTTGTGGGGCGAATTGCGGGTGGGACAGTTCCGAACTCCTGACGAGGGACGGAAGGAACTAGAATTTATTTTGGATATAGCCAAGGATCAGGAGAGTTGGCAGGCGAGGCGCGAGTTGGTCCGAGGTGGCATCCGGGATGGGATTGGCTTTAAGAAATGGCCCCAAAAAACCAAGATGCGGATTGTTCGACATTCGAAAGTTGAGCGAGACGGATATACGGTCGAAAATGTCGGGATTGAAACGATTCCAGGATACTTTTTGTGCGGTAATCTTTACCTGCCTAAAATTGCGGTCGATGAGATGCCGGTCTTTCTTTGTCCCCACGGACATTGGTCGAAAGACGATCTCCACCATCACGGGAGACATCGCGATGAGATGCAATATCGCTGTGGTGCTTTGGCTCGCATGGGTTGCGGGGTTTTTGCTTATGAAATGGTTGGGTATGGTGACTCCAAACGAATGGGATGGGAGCACCGCTGGGATCCTCAAGTCATGGCATTACAAACTTGGAATTCGGTGAGAGCGCTCGATTATTTATTAGGGTTGCCGGGTGCTGATCGGAAACGAGTGGGTGTGACGGGAGCTTCGGGTGGTGGAACGCAGTCATTTTTGATTGCGGCCCTTGATGATCGGATCACTCTTTCGGCGCCGTGTGTCATGGTGTCCTGCCATTTTTTCGGCGGGTGTCGATGTGAGAGTGGTCTGCCGGTTCACGTTCGGAAAACTCATGTCACAAATAATGCTGAGATCGCAGCACTGTTTGCTCCCAAGCCGCAGTTGCTTGTTTCAAATGGCGATGACTGGACCAAACATACCGCGACTCTAGAATATCCATTCCTTCAGAAGATCTACCAACTTTACGGGAAGGAGGACAAGGTGAAGAATGTTCATCTCCCTGAGGAGAAGCATGACTATGGGAGGTCAAAGCGAATGGCTCTTTATGATTTCGTGGCGGAACAGTTTAAGTTGGACCGGAAGCTGGCGGACGAATTAAAAGTCGATTTAATTGACCCAAACACTCTCTTTGTCTTTGGGAAAGTCCATCTAGCTCCCGAGGAGCTTTTAAAACCCAATCAAAAAGTAAAGTTTCCCGAGTGAGTCTGGCTAAGAAGGTCCGGGCTTAAAGGGAGAGGCAAAGAAGTAGAGCAGGAGGGGAAGAATTGCTAGGCCGAGTGCGGAACTCACTCCAATGATGAGTGCATATTCACGGAGGGTGAGCTTGAGACCTTCCCCGTCAGTCTTGAGCGAGCCTAGATCATTGAGCACGGAGCTGGGCACATGGCGCATGTTACCGTCATGATATTGACCCCCAAGACGAGAGGCGATTTGCTGCAGGGCCCCAACGTCCTGGCGCGATTGCCGACCGTCAATCATAGAGCCCTTGGTTGGGTTGCCCACGCCCATCACAAGAACACCATCGATCGAAGGGGGCATCTTGGGCATTCCGGTTGCGGGGACGGTGTCGCCATCGCTAACAAGAAGAAGAGTGGCGGAATTTGATGGCCAGTCACGTGCGATTTTTGCGGCCTCCTCAAGTCCATCAAAGAGTCGAGTTTTGCCGACCGGAAAGACTGAGGACATATCCATGCCGTCGAGAAAGTTTAAGATGACTTCAAGATCGCGGCTTTCTTGGACGACTGGTTTTGCGCCATTGTAAACCGCGACCATCGTGATGTGGAGTTTGTCGTCGGTAGTACGTTTTAGGAGTGACTGAACGAGTTTAGAGCTGCGTTGAGTTCGGGTGAGGCCGGAATCTTCTCCGGAGTCCTTCAGTTTCATTGATGGGGAAACATCGAGCACTAGGAGAAGGTGACGTCGTTCCTTTGATTCAATCTCTTTGACTTCGGAACGATGTGCTTTTGGTTCCAGTAAATAGAGCGTGGTGAGCGCCCAAGCTAGGCCGCCGAGGAAAAGAACTCTAAGGACGGGCGCAAGAATGGTTAGGGCTGAAAAGCTCCCGGTGGGTCCAAAAGCGAGGTGACGAACCTTCCTGATTCGTAGGGAGTGAAGCACCTCCGCACCAGTCGCGAGGATGGCAGTGGTTGCTGCGACGAGAATGGGAACGAACATTACCAAGGGGTGTAGCGAAGTCCGAAGAGAGTGAGGAGGTAAACTCCGGCAAGGGAGAGGGCTGTGATGACATAAGGCTCGAAGTTGTCGACGGGATCAGGTGTGAGTCGAACAAGGGAGGCTTGTGCCATTTCATCGATCCGCTGGAAGACAGCCTTCAAGGCATCGGGATCTCCTGCGGCAAAAGTCTCTCCGCCTGTGATTGAGGCGACTACGGAAACCTCGGCTGGAGGTGCTCCTCCTCCGATATGGATGGCATAAACCGTAATATTATTTTCTGCGAGTTCACGAGCGATTTTAACGTCGTTACCATTCGAAAGATCAAAACTAGCGCCATCCGAAAGTAGAATGATCATGCGGTCACCACTCTCCGAGGCGAGGAGTTCTTTCTGTCCTTGTTTGAGGGCTTTCCCGATGAAAGTCCCGCCGTTAAACCAGGGTGGAAGCTTACTTGGGTGAAGGAAAGCAGGTGCATTTCGGAAGGCCGAGACGTCAGTGGTGAGGGGGACCCAGCGGAGGTTATCTCCCCCGAAGACCATGAGTGAAAAGGCATCACCGTCCCGATAGTCGAGAAATTCATTAAGCGAACCCATGGCTGCGTCATAGCGATCACCCGCGCCGAATTTGGCGATCATGGAGCCGGAGACATCGAGGCAAAAGAGGATGTTGGTGAGCTCGCGTTCTGACTTGGGTCTTTCGAAGGTTCGTGGTCCGGCGGCGACGAGAATGAGCGTTGCTAGGACAAGATGAGGTAGGGTGTTGACGAGATTAAAGATGATACCCAGCCATTTGCGGTCCGCCATTTTTTGGTGGTCGAATGGGAGTGGAAGAGCCCGCGTTCGCGTGATCCATTGGAACACGATCAGGAAGACCGGAATGGCAAGTGCGATAAGAACTGTTGGGTGGGCGAAGGACATTAAAAATTTGAAATCCTAACAGTGAGACTTGAACGATTACTTCTCCGCGTAGGGAGCGAGAAGGGGGAGGAATTCTTCGCGGGAAAGTTTTGTGTTGGGAGCGTGAAGCCATTCCTCAAGCTTCAAGATGAGAGGTGAAGCTTCCGGATGACTACGGAGTTCAACGA